>ERZ1090881.83-NODE-83-length-45688-cov-14.208095_pt1 | contig 45688 bp, 46 predicted proteins | sample MGYA00478470_ERZ1090881 | MGnify/ENA primary metagenome ERZ1090881 (study PRJEB33644, sample SAMEA5815736) | chicken gut metagenome | biome: Chicken; feature: Gastrointestinal Tract; material: Caecum | place: Ireland | collected 2019-01-01 | study: A study of the...
GCCGAGCAGGCGGCCGCCCTCTCCTGATATTTTTATATTTTGATAAGGAGAGATATTTTTAATAAGGACAGGGCGGCCACAGAAATCTGCCAGGGGGGAAGGGCTGCTTTTTCGGCAAGGCGGTGCGTTCGGGGAAGAAACCGAAAGAAAAAGTTTCCGAAAAAAATTTTTTAAAAATTTGTCGTAAAACTCTTGACATTCTTTCGCAATGTATATATAATAGCGTTAGCACTTAGGTGTTGAGAGTGCTAACATTGTTGAAAAACAAGTGCCAAAGTTTTCGAGAGGTATCCGACAATGAAAATGTCCGACCGAAAAAAGAAAATTTTACAGATCGTCGTGGACGAGTACATCAACACAGCGGTCCCGGTTTCGAGCAAGAGCATTGCCGAAAAGCATCTGACGGACGTCAGTTCCGCCACGGTGCGAAACGAGCTTGCCTCGCTGGAAGAGCTTGGGTATCTCACGCAGTTCCACACGTCGGGCGGCAGGGTCCCTTCGCCGCAGGCGTACCGCTTTTACATCGAAGAGCTGATGGAAAAGGGAAATCTTTCCGAAAAAGACCTCGATTACATCGAAAAGGCGTTTTCGGACAAGAGCAACGACGTGGAGCACCTCGTCAAGAGCGTATCCCGCGTCATCAGCGAGCTGACCGATTACACTTCTGTGGGCATCGGGCCGAATCCTGACGAAGAGCGCATCCGCAACATTGCGCTGCTCTCCTGCGGGGACGGCAGGGCGCTCCTGATCATTGTGACGGGCACGCGCATCCTGCGCGACAGCTTTATTGAGATCCCCGAAGGAATGACGGAGGAGGATCTGGAAAACGCTTCCCGCGTGATCGCAAAGCTGTTTTCGGGCAAGGCGCTTTCCGAAGTAAAAGAGGTTGAAGAGGAAGCGCTTTCCGAGTTCGGGCAGTACCGCCAGGTGATGCACGAAGTGGTGGATGCGCTGAAAAATTATTCCCGCCCCCGCGACGAGGATGTCGTGCTTTCGGGCGCGGATAAGATCTTCAAGCACCCCGAATACGAGGACATCGAAAACGTCAAAAATTTCCTCACCGTCATTTCCAGCAAGGATAAACTTGCGGAGATCATCGGTGACGACAACGACGAGATCCAGATCAGCGTCAAGATCGGTTCGTGCGACGACAAGGACGTTCCCGAAGATTGTTCGGTCGTCACCGCCACCTATTCGGCGGGCGGCAAAAATCTCGGCACGTACGGCGTGATCGGCCCCATCCGCATGGATTACCACAAGGTGATCACCGTGCTGGAAAACGTGGGCAAGGCGCTGGAAGGCATCGTCGGAAACAAGAATAAAGACAAGAAGGACAAAAAAGATGAGTGAAGAAGTCGAGCAGCCCCTTCCCGAGGACCTCGTTCCGGAGGAACAGGCACAACCCGCACCCGAAGAGCAGCAGCCTGCGGAAGATCTGCAGCAGCAGCTCGCCAAGGCGCAGGCGGAAAGCGCAGACTATAAAGACAAATGGATGCGCTGCGCGGCGGAGTTCGACAACTTCCGCAAGCGCAACGAGGCCACCCGCCGCACCGCCTATGCGGACGGCAAGGCAGACATTCTGCTGAAGATCCTGCCCGTGGGCGACAACCTCGAGCGCGCCCTTGTCCATTGCGACGAAAATACAAAGAAGGGCATCGAAATGGTGCTCCGTTCCTTCCGCAAACTTCTCGAAGAGGAGGGTGTGGAGGAGATCTGTCCCGTGGGCGAGGAGTTCGATCCTGCTTTTTGCGAAGCGGTGATGAGCGAACCCGCCGCAGAGGGCGTGGAACCGGGCTATGTCAAAGAGGTTTTCCTCAAAGGCTATAAGCGCGGCGGCAAAGTCCTGCGGTTTGCGCAGGTCAAAGTAACAGGCTAAAGCAACAACGGCGCAAACGCCGTCTGAAAATAAAAAAATTTCGTTCCTTTTACGGAAAAAGGAGTATATATTATGGGAAAAATCATCGGAATTGACTTAGGTACAACTAACTCTTGCGTAGCCGTCATGGAAGGCGGCGAACCTGTCGTCATCCCCAATCCTGAGGGTGCGCGCACCACTCCGTCCGTCGTGGCGTTCCAGAAAGACGGTCAGCGTGTCGTAGGCCAGGTGGCAAAGCGTCAGGCTGTTGCCAATCCCGACCGCACGGTAAGCTCCATCAAGCGCCATATGGGCAGCGATTACAAAGTGGAGATCGACGGCAAGAAATATTCCCCGCAGGAAATTTCCGCTATGATCCTTGCAAAACTCAAATCGGATGCGGAAAGCTATCTCGGCACGAAGGTGACGGATGCCGTCATCACCTGCCCTGCATACTTCACAGACTCCCAGCGTCAGGCAACCAAGGACGCAGGCAAGATCGCAGGCCTCAACGTTCTGCGTATCATCAACGAACCTACGGCTGCGGCGCTTGCTTACGGACTGGATAAAGATTCCAAGAACCACAAGGTCATGATCTACGACCTCGGCGGCGGCACGTTCGATGTGTCCATCCTCGAGATCTCCGACGGCGTGTTTGAAGTGCTTGCCACCAACGGCAACAATATGCTGGGTGGCGACGACTTCGATAAGCGCATCATGGACTACCTGGTAGACACCTTCAAGACCAAGGAAGGGGTGGACCTCTCCAAGGACAAGATGGCAATGCAGCGTCTGAAAGAGGCTGCAGAAAAGGCGAAGATCGAGCTTTCCGGCATGACCTCCACCAACATCAACCTGCCGTTCATCACCGCTACCGCGGAAGGCCCGAAACACCTCGACGTGGATCTCACCCGTCAGAAGTTCGACGCCCTCACCGCAGACCTCGTGGAAAAGACCAGCGAACCTATGCGCCTGGCTATGCGCGACGCAGGGCTTTCGTACAGCGACCTCGACAAGGTCATCCTCGTCGGCGGCTCCACTCGTATCCCTGCGGTCATTGAAAAGGTCAAACAGATCACCGGCAAAGAACCCTTCAAGGGAATCAACCCCGACGAATGCGTCGCCATCGGCGCGGCCGTGCAGGGCGGTGTGCTTTCGGGCGAAGTCAACGACGTCGTTCTGCTCGATGTCATGCCTCTGTCCCTGGGTATCGAAACGCTGGGCGGCGTGTTCACAAAGCTCATCGACCGTAACACCACTATCCCTGTCAAGAAGTCGCAGGTGTTCTCCACGGCGGCTGACAACCAGACGCAGGTGGACATCCACATTCTGCAGGGCGAACGTGAATTTGCCAAGGACAACAAGACGCTCGGCCGCTTTGAACTGACGGGCATCCCTCCGGCACCTCGCGGCGTTCCTCAGATCGAAGTTACCTTCGACGTGGACGTCAACGGCATCGTGCACGTTACGGCAAAGGATCTCGGCACGCAGAAGAGCACGGACATCACCATCACTTCTTCCACCAACCTCTCCGAGGCGGACATCGACAAGGCCGTCAAGGAAGCGGAACAGTACGCGGAAGAGGATAAGAAGCGCAAGGAGAAGGTGGACAACAAGAACAAGCTGGACGGCATGATCTTCTCCATCGAAAAATCGGTCAACGAACTGGGCGACAAGCTCTCCGCAGAGGACAAGGCGCAGCTGGAAGAACTTCTCAAGAGCGCCAAGGAAGACCTCGCTTCGGAGGACGACGACCGCATCAAGGCGGCTACCGAAAAGCTTGCAAGCGAAAGCCAGCAGATCTTCGCCAAGATCTATCAGCAGGCGGGCGGCGCAGGCAATCCCGGCGGCAGCGCGGACAACGGCACGGACGGGGATACCGAATTCCATCAGTAATTTATTTGAATACGTACAGGAATGCCGTGATTTTTCACGGCATTGCTGTGCATAAGGGATAAAAGTAAAAATCGGCGTTTCGCAGCAAAAATGCGCATACGTAGGCGTTTTTTGGGGACAATACGCGCAGATTTGCAGAAAAAGGCAGGTGTGTTATGGCAGAGAAAAACTATTATGAGATCCTCGGCGTAGACAGGAAGGCGTCGGATGATGACATCAAGGCGGCGTACCGCAAAATGGTCAAGATGTACCATCCCGACCTGCACCCGAACGATGCGAACGCGGCGGCGAAATTCAAGGAGATCAACGAGGCGCACGAGGTCCTGTCCGATCCGAAGAAGCGTCAGGCGTACGATTACGAGCTGGATCATCCCGGCATGCACGCGGGCGCAGGCGGATTTTCGGGCGGCGGATTTTCGGGATTCGGCGGTTTCGGCGGATTTTCGGATATTTTCAGCGATATTTTTTCGGGGTTCGGCGGCGGCAGCGGTACTGCGCAGGCGGCGCAGAAGCAGGGCGAAGACATCACGATAGAAGTCAGGCTCAGCTTTCTCGATGCCGCAAAGGGCTGCACCAAAGAGATCAGGTATAACCGCAACGAGCCCTGCGCGTCCTGTAAAGGAACGGGAGCCAAGGGCGGTACGGCGTTCAAGACGTGCGAGCGCTGCGGCGGCACGGGCAGAAGGCGGGTCACGCAGGACACTTTGTTCGGCAGGACCATCCGCGAAACGGTGTGCGACGCGTGCGGCGGTACGGGCAAGACGATTCTGGAATCCTGCCCCGACTGCAAGGGCAAGGGCTATACCCGCAAGGAGACGGTGGTCACCCTCAATATCCCCGCGGGCGCAGACACCAACAGCTATATGCGTAAAAAGGGGTACGGCAATGCGGTGACGGGCGGCGTTCCCGGCGACCTCATCGTCGTGTTCCGCGTAGAGCCGCACAAGCTCTTCAAGCGCAAGGATAAAGATCTGTACATCGAACTTCCCGTTTCTTACAAGATCGCCGCATTGGGCGGCAAAGTGCGCGTTCCCGGCATCGACGACAGCTTTGAATACCTCATTCCCGAAGGCACGCAGAGCGGCACGACCTTCTGTGTGCGCGGCAAGGGTCTGAAAACGCGCGTGGGTACGGGCAATATGTACATCACCGTTCAGGTGGAAGTCCCCACAAAGCTCACCCGCGATCAGAAAAAAGAGCTGGAAGAGATGGATGCGGGGCTGGACATCAAGCAGTCCGCAAAGATGCGCGCCTTCCGGGACAATATGCAGGCTATGTACGGCGTGGATCCTTACAAAGTTTAAAAAGAAAGGTATTTGACGGGCGGGGAAAACCGCCCGGGGCAAAGCCGCTGCGCAATTTGCGCGGCGGCCTTTTTTTTTCGCCTTCGTGTTGATTTTTAAGGTGATATGTGGTATAATTCTATAAAAAACTTCGGCGGAAAGAAAAATGGATAAGACAAACGTCATGCGCCTTCTTGACGCAAAAAAGATCGCCTATACGGCGTACGAATATTCCCCCGAGATCACGGACGGGGAGGAAGTGGCGCGGCAGCTGGGAGAGGATGCCCGCGCGGTGTTCAAAACGCTTGTCACCGTATCGGACAAGCGGGCGTATGCGGTGTTCTGCGTGCCCGTCTGCGGCACGCTGGATCTGAAAAAAGCGGCAAAAGCGGCGGGCTTCAAATCCGTCGCCATGATCCACCAGAAAGAACTGGAACCGCTGACGGGGTACATTCACGGCGGATGCTCTCCCGTGGGCATGAAAAAACGCTTTCCCACCTTTATCGACGAGAGCGCGCAGCAGTATGAAAAGATCTTTGTCAGCGCAGGCAAAGTGGGGCGCCAGGTGTGCCTTTCCCCGCTCGACCTCGCAGGGTTTGTGGGGGCGAAGTTTGCGCCGCTCGCTTCGGAAAAGGAGTGACGTATGCGCGTTTTTGATGCAAAAGGACTTGCGGCGTTCGGCGAACAGATCGCCTATGCGCTGCTTGGCGCCTTATCGGGGGCGGTCATCGGGCTCGTATGCGGCGTGTTCGGAAAGGGGATAGACGCGCTTTCCGCATTCGGAACGTCCCGCTTTTCGCTGTACGTATGGTTTCTCCCCGCCGTGGGGCTTCTCACCGCGGCCATGCTCCGCGTGTTTGCAAAAAATTCTCCCACGGGCATGGGCGCCGTTTTCAAAGCCAGCCGCGGGGAAGGGGAGGATTTCCCCCTGCGCAACGTCGCTTTCCAGTTTGCGGGAACGTGGGGCGCGCACCTGTTCTGCGCCAGCGTGGGCAGAGAGGGCGCGGGCGTACAGATCGGCGCGGCGATCGGCGGCTGTTTCGGAAGGGCCGTCCCCCTGCGGGATGCGCCGCACGTCCTGCTCGTTGCGGGCATGGCGGCAGGGTTTTCCGCCCTGTTCGGCACCCCCGTCTGCGCGCTGTTCTTTGCGCTGGAAGTCACCGTCGTGGGCAAACTTCGCCTGCGCGCGTTTACGGCGTCCCTCTTTTCCTCCTATGCGGCGCTGTTCGTGGCAAATTTACTGGGCGTGACGCACATTCTCGAACATACTTCGTTTGAATTTACCATGAGCGTCTCCCTGTTTTTGCGCCTGTTCGGCTTTGGTGCGCTCTGCGGGCTGGCAGGGCTGTTTTTCTGCCTGGCGCGCAAATACATCGCAAAATTTTTCTCTTTCTGTTGCCCTAACTCTTACGTCCGCGCGGCGGTGTGCGGGCTTCTGCTCGCCTGCCTGCTCTTTGTCAGCGGCGGCAGGTATTCGGGGCTTGGCACCAACCTCATCCAGGAGGCGGTGACGGGCGGAACGGTGTACGCGTGGGACTGGGTCGTCAAACTGCTGTTCACCGCAACCTTTCTTTCGGTCGGATTTGTCGGCGGTGAGGTGACAACGCTGTTTGCGGCGGGCGCCTGCCTCGGCGCGGTGGCGGGGGAATTGTTCGGAATCCCTGCGGAAGCGGCCGCCTGCTTAGGCTATGCCGCCCTGTTCGGGGCCGCCACCAATACGTTGCTGGCGCCCCTCTTTCTCGGGACGGAAATGTTCGGCGGTTCCGCTCTGCCCGTCATGGCGATCGTGTGCCTCGCGGCCTACCTGTTCAACTTCGGACATTCCGTCTACAAACAGAGCATTTCTGAATCTTTGGGCGGACAGGGCTTGCTTGCCACGGAAAAACAGCGGCTTTTGCACCTTCCGCACACGCTTCGACGCTAAAAGCGGTTGAAATTCTTTTTTCTTTATTGTATAATATCGGTATGAAACTCGATCTCGAAAACTGCATGGGCAGGCGAGTCTGTGTCGCCTTTTCGGGCGGAGGGGATTCCCTTGCGCTCTTTCACGCCCTGTTTTCGGCGGGGGTGAGCCTCTCGGCGGTCAACGTCGAACACGGGATCCGCGGCGAAAGTTCCCGCGCGGATTCCGCATTTGTCAGAGAGACGTGCGCCAGATACGGCGTGCCGCTGTATTCTTACGCGGAGGACGTTCCCGCCCTCGCAAAGCAGTGGGGTATGGGGCTGGAAGAGGCGGCGCGCAAGGCCCGCTATCTGTGCTTTCTGCGCGTTCTGCGCGAGGACAAGGCGGACGTCATCGCCACCGCGCACCACGCTCTCGACAACGCGGAAAGCGTTTTGTTTCATCTGTTCCGCGGCTGTTCGCTGACGGGTGCGGGCGGCATCCGTTCCTTTTTGCCCGCGCAGGAGCTTGCAAGGCGCCTGACGGGGGAAAAGATGCCCGCGGACAAGGGAATCGTTCGCCCGCTTTTATGCGTTTCCAAGGCGGAAATTGCGCAGTATCTTCGAGACCATTCCCTCACGCCCTGCACGGACGAGAGCAATGCGGACACCTCGTACACCCGCAACTATTTGCGCCACTGCGTGCTTGCGCCCGCAAAGCAGCGCTTCCCGCAGCTGGAAAAGTCGCTGTATTCCTTTTCCCGCACGGCGCGGGAGGAGGACGAATTTCTCTTTTCCCTGGCGGAAAGGGCCTTTCGGGCGGGGGAGGTATGCACTTTTCCCGCAGACCTCGAAAAGCCGCTTCTGATGCGCTGTACGGTGCTTGCCATGCGGCAGTTCGGCGTGGAAAAGGACTATACGCTCGCCAATCTGGAGGACGTTTACGTACTCTCGCGCGGCGAAAGCGGAAAATCGGTGCGCCTGCCCCGCGGCCTGTATGCGGCAAAAGAGTTCGATACCGTTTCCGTTTATCCTCCCCGAAAAGAGGAAGAGCTCTTGCTTCCCTTTGCGGAAGGGGAGACCTCGTTCGGGGAATATACGGTCTTTGTCGGGCGCGGAAAGAGACAAAACGCCCTGTATTTCGATGCGGACAAATTGCCGCAAAATTGCGTCTTTCGGACCAGAAAAGAGGGGGACGTGTTCCAAAAATTCGGTGCAAGTCCCAGAAAGTTAAAGGATTTTTTCAGCGATAAAAAGATCCCCGTCCGCGTGCGCGGCCGCCTGCCGCTCCTTGCCTGCGGCGGAGAAATTCTGGCCGTGTGCGGCGCGGAAATTTCCGAAAAGATCAAAACCGATCCCGATTCAAAAAATATTTTTTATATACTTCTGAAAAGAAAAGGAGAAACAAACTCATGCATCAGGACGTAGAAAGCATCATGTTTTCCAAGGAACAGATCCAGGCGCGCATCGCGGAACTTGCGGCGCAGCTGGACAGCGATTACGCGGGCAAAACGCCCCTCATGGTCGGCATTTTGAAGGGGAGCGTGATGTTTTACGCCGATCTCCTGCGCGCCATGACCATTCCCGTGGAGATGGACTTTATGGCGATCTCCTCCTACGGCGCGGGCGCAAAGTCCTCGGGCGAAGTCAAGCTGATCAAGGACCTCGACCGCAAGATCGAGGGCAGGGACGTCATCATCGTCGAGGACATCATCGATTCGGGTTACACCCTTTCCTATCTCAAACGGATGCTGTATTCGAGAAAGCCTTCCTCCGTCAAGATCTGCGCCCTGCTGGACAAGTACAGCCGCCGCGTCGTTCCCATCGAGGCGGATTATAAGGGATTTGACTGCGCGGACGAGTTTGTGGTCGGGTTCGGTCTGGACTATGCCGAGCGCTACCGCAACCTTCCGTACATAGGCATTCTCAAACGCAGCGTGTACGAAAAGTAAAAATTTGCGCCGGCAGGCAAAAATGCTTGACAGTGCGCGCGTATTTTGATAATATAATATGCGAGCCGCTCGTAGCGGGCTTTATAAGCGTGCGCTTTCGCACCGCCTTGGCACACGGCGAGACTGGATAGAGGAGGTAAACTATTTTGTACGCAATCATCGAAAACGGGAACAAACAGTATAAGGTTTCCGAAGGCGACGTCGTTCGCGTGGAAAAGCTGAATGCGGAAGTCGGCGCAACCGTCGAATTCAACGCTGTTCTCGTGTCCACGGATGACGGGATCAAGGTCGGTGCAGACGTTGCGGGCGCCAAGGTAAGCGCCACCGTCGAAGCGCAGGATAAGTTCAAAAAGATCGTCGTGTTCAAATACAAGGCGAAAAAGAACGAGCGCAAAAAGCAAGGCCATCGTCAGCCCTTCACCGCGGTCAAAATTCAGAAGATCACGCTGTAAGGCGCAAACACATTTTTTTAGGAGGATAAAAACATGATCTTGATCAGTTTATTCGCTCATAAAAAAGGAACGGGCTCGTCACACAACGGTCGTGACAGTCAGGCAAAGCGCCTGGGCGTAAAGCGTTCCGACGGGCAGGAAGTGCTCGCCGGCAACATTCTCGTCCGTCAGCGCGGCACCAAGTTCCATCCCGGCAACAACGTCGGTATCGGCAAGGACGACACTCTGTTCGCTCTCGTCGACGGCGTCGTGAAGTTCGAGAGACTGGGCAAAGACAAAAAGCAGGTCAGTGTCTATCAGGCACAGTAACGAAGACCCCCCGCATCGCGGGGGATTTTTTACGCGCGGGCAAACGTTGCCCGCGCTTTTTCGGTGCATATCCTTTCTAGTAAGGAAGGGACAGATGTCTGTGCGCGCAGGCAAAGCCCTTTTTTCAGTCGGTTTCTTCTTGACGCATATGTGCCGCGCCGCACGGGAAGGGGAAGGCGGGTCGTTTTTACAAGATCCGTCAAAAAATTTCTCCCTCCGCTTGGGAACGCACGGAAAAACACTTGCTTTACGCGCCGTTTCGCTGTATAATCATTGTCCACAAGGAGACAATTTATGGAAGAAGTGCTGCACGTCCTCTTGCACGCGTTTTTGGACAGTTTAAAGGTCTTTCCCTTTCTGTTCCTCATGTACGTGCTCATCGAACTGCTCGAAAACAGGACAAACTTTACGAAAAACAAAAATATTCTGACGGGGAATCTCGCGCCGCTGCTCGGCTCCGCGGCGGGCATCATCCCGCAGTGCGGCTTTTCGGTGATGGCGGCAAAGCTGTTCGATAAGCGGCTCATCCGCGCGGGAACGGTGCTTTCCGTCTTTCTCGCCACCAGCGACGAGGCGATCGTGCTCCTGCTCACCAGCGGCGAGGCGTCCAAAACCGTCTCCGTCATGCCCGTCATCGCCATTCTCTTTGTCGTCGCTGTGGGGGTGGGGTATCTGTTCAATTTCCTGTTCCGCAACGTCCCGCTCGCGTCGCTGGAAGAGGGGGAGGAGATCCACGGAACGCCCTGCGGACACGACCATGAAGAGGATTCCAACTTTCACCGCTATTTCCTGCATCCGCTCACGCACGCGCTGCAGATCTTCGTGTACATTCTCATCGTCAACATTGCGTTCGGGTTTATCATGCACTATGCGGAAAGCGCCATCGAAAGCTTTCTGCTGAGCGGAAAATGGTATCAGCCGCTCATTGCCGCCGCCATCGGGCTCATCCCCAACTGCGCCGCAAGCACAGTCGTCACGCAGGCGTATATCCTCAACGGGCTCTCTTTCGGCGGGTTCATCGCGGGCATCTGCGCCAATGCGGGGCTGGGATTTACCATATTGTTCAAAAGCCGCAAAAATCTGCGCCGCGCCTTTGCCCTGCTCGGCGTGATGTACGTCGTCAGCGTGGCGGTAGGGTACGTCACCCTCGGGATCATGCAGGCGGCAGGTTTGTAAAAAAGATTTCAGACAGCCCTTCGGGGCTGTTTTTCATGCAAATTTTTAAAAGCTATTGAAATACGGGTCAAAATATGGTATGATAAGGAAAAAGATCCCTGCCCCGCTTGCGGGGCGGTTTGTAAATTTATTTCCGGAGAGAAATTTATGACAATCAGAGAAGTGGTCAAACTGCTCGACGCGGAGATCCTGTGCGGCGCCGAACATCTCGATACCGAGATCCACACCGCCTGCGGTTCGGACATGATGAGCGACGTCCTTGCCTACGTCAAGGACCAGTCCGTCCTTTTGACGGGGCTTTTGAATCCACAGGTCGTGCGGACGGCGGAAATGATGGATATGCTCTGCATCGTGTTCGTGCGCGGCAAGCGCCCCGAACAGCCCGTCATCGACCTTGCCGAAAGCAAGGGGATCGTCCTGCTCACCACCGAAAAGCGGCTGTTTGTCGCCTGCGGCATTCTCTATACCAACGGGTTGGGCGGCTGATATGCAGTGCATCAGACTCGAATACGATGTGGACGGCGAAAACTTTGCCTCTGCGGGCAACGCCAGCGAAAGCGTCAAAAACACGCTGAAACAGATGGGGGTCTCGCCCGCATCCGTGCGCCGCGTCGCCATCGCCATGTACGAGGGGGAGATCAATATGGTCATCCACGCGCACGGCGGCAAGGCGGAAGTGGAGATCTATCCCGACCGCATCGACATTTATCTGAAAGACAAGGGCCCCGGCATTGCCGACATCGATCTCGCGATGAAGGTGGGGTATTCCACCGCAACGGAAAGCATCCGCAGCCTCGGGTTCGGTGCGGGCATGGGGCTTCCCAATATGAAAAAATACAGCGACGAAATGAAGATCGATTCCACCGTCGGCGTGGGTACCACCGTGTATCTGCGCGTCAATCTGGAATGATTTTTTGCATACGTCTGCGCAAATCGTGCTCACGTTTTTGAATAATACATATCGGCGAGGATGTCATGGCAACGCTGAAAACCGTCGTTTTGGACAGCGAAAAGTGCATCGGCTGCATCACCTGTATGCGCCGCTGCCCCACAGAGGCGATCCGCATCGAAAACGGCAAAGCAAAAATTTTATATGATAAGTGTATCAACTGCGGCGAGTGCGTCCGCAGCTGCAAGGGGGGAGCAAAGCGTCCCGTGTACGACAGCTTCGATCTTGTTGCCAGTTATAACTACAAGATCGCGCTGCCCTCACCTTCCCTGTTCGGGCAATTCAACAATTTAGACGATCCCAACTACGTCATCGAGGGTCTTCTGGCGCTCGGATTCGACGAGGTGTTCGAGGTGGGGCTGGCGGCGGAACTCGTCACCGACTGCACCAAAAAAGTCATGCAGAAAAGCACGCTGCCCCGTCCCGTCATCAGTACCGCCTGCCCGGCGGTGGCGGAACTCATCCTTCTGCGATTCCACGAGCTCACGGACCATATGCTCAACCTGTATGCGCCCGCCAAAATTGCGGCCAAACTCGCCAAAAAACAGGCGTTGGAAAAGGGGATCCCCGCGGACGACATCGGCATTTTCTTTATCTCGCCCTGTCCCGCCAAGGTGTATTCCCTGCACAAGGAAGAGGTCTCCAACGAAAAGTATATTTCGGGCGTTCTCTCGCAGAGCGACGTCTATTTCCGCCTCGTGGAAAAAATGAACAAGATCAAAAATCCAAGAAAGCTGGGCAAATGCGGCTATTCGGGGATAGGCTGGGGCTCTTCGGGCGGGGAGAGCAATTCTCTGGGACTTGGCAACTATATCCACTGTTCGGGCGTCCGCAACGTGTTGGGGCTTTTGAAAGAGATGAGCGACGGCAAACTGGACGGCGCCGACTTTGTGGAGCTGAATATGTGCCCCGGCGGGTGCGTGGGCGGCGTGCTGAATGTGGAAAATCCCTTTATCGCGCGCAACCGTATGCGCCAGCTGGCGGAAAAAATGAAGATCCCGCCCGCCACCATGGAGGAGTACGGCCTGGACGAAAGCTTTTTCCAATGGGACAAAGCGCCCGCGCCTTCCACCTCTTTCCAGCTGGATAAGGACAGGTTCGCCGCCATGCAGAAGCTGATGCAGGTGGAGGAATACGTCAGAAAACTTCCGGGCATCGATTGCGGCGCGTGCGGCGCGCCCACCTGCCGCTGTCACGCGGAGGACGTGGTGCAATACGGCGGCAAGCTCAACTGTGCAAAGCTGGAGGAGGGCAAATGAAAGTTTCCGAATTGGTTCAGGCAAGCGGCTTTGCCGTCTTTTGCCGCGGGGAAGATCGGGAGATCGAGAGCGGTTACAGCGGCGATTTTTTAAGCAACATCATTTCCCGCGCCCCCGAGGGCTGCTGCTGGCTGACGGTGATGAACAACGTCAACGTCGCGGCGGTGGCTACCCTCATCGACTGCGCCTGCATCCTCCTGTGCGAGGGAACGGAGCCGGACGAGCCGCTCTTTCAGCGCGCAAATCAGCAGGGAATCTGGGTGCTCGGTACAAACCAAAACGTGTTCGAGGCGGGCAAAACCGTCGCAAAACTGTGTAACGTATAGCAAAAATCGGGACAAAAGCGCAAGGGGGCGGAAATGAAACTGTATTACGATCTTCACATTCATTCCTGTCTGAGCCCCTGCGGCGACGAGGACAACACGCCCAACAACATCGTCAATATGGCGCTGATCAAGGGTCTGAACGTCATTGCTCTGTCCGATCACAATACCTGCAAAAACTGCCTAGCGGCGATGGCGGTGGGCAGAAAAAACGGACTGGTCGTCCTGCCCGCCATGGAGCTGACCACCAGCGAGGACATCCACGTCCTGTGCCTGTTTGAAAGGTACGAGGATGCGCAGAAACTGGAAGAGCACATCTCCCGCACCCGCTTAAAAATTGCAAACCGTCCGGAAATTTTCGGCCGCCAGCTCATCCTCAACGAGGAGGACGAGGTGATCGGAGAGGAGGAAAACCTGCTCATCGTAAGCTCGGGCGTTTCCGTGGAAGAGGTCGCGCCTCTCGTCTCCTCTCTCGGGGGGATCGCCGTTCCCGCGCACATCGACAAGCAGGCGAACGGGCTGATCGGCATTCTCGGCGCTTTCGATCCCCGCCTCGGCTTCCGCATGGCGGAGTACAGGCAGGATGTGGGCGTGGATCTTCCGCGGCTGTGCAATTCGGACGCGCACACGCTGTGGGACATTTCCGAGGCGGAGCACTTTATCGAGGCGGAAACGTGCAGCGCGCACGGCGTCTTTGCCGCCCTCAAAAAAATGTGCGGAGAAAAAGTATGAAAAGCAGCAGATCTGCCGCATTGTTTCTGATTTTATTTTTGTGTGCGGTTCTGGCATTTCCCGTGCCCGTTCACGCGGATACGGGGCCGAAACCTTCCCTGCGCGTGCGCTTTGAAAACCTCGGGGAAGAGCTTTGCTACGGCACCTTGCTTTCCGAAAAATCGTCCACGGGGCCGCAATCTGCGTGGGACGGCAACCCCGAAACGGCCGTGTATCGTGAAAATCCCGGGTACGAATACGCCGATTTCAGTTACGAAACGTGGCTCGCCTTTGCAGAATACGAGGACGCGGACGGCTATTACTTTTTGCAGGTCGGCTGGACGGTCAGCGAAACAAAGGAAATGGCCTGGACGTACTACCCGCCGCAAAACTTCAAGGTCTTGCTGTATTTCCCGCAGGAGGGCGTCTTTGTTTCCAGCGGCGTCTGTAAGCGTTACGCCTTCGATTCATACTATACCGTAAACATGGAAGGGCTGAACATCGGCTCCGTTTCCGCAGGCGGGGAAGAGCTTTCCCCGTATCGTTCGTACGATTACACGGGCGAAATTCTTTCCCTGCTCGCGCGCATCGTCATCACCATTCTCATCGAGATCGGCGTCGCCCTGCTGTTCGGGTTCCGATCGCAAAAACAGCTTCTCTATCTCATCGTCACCAACTGCATCACGCAGGTCATCCTCAACGTTTTGCTCAACGTCGCTAACTATTTTTCGGGGCAGTGGATGTTCCTGTTTTTGTATGCCGTGCTGGAAATTTTTGTATTTATCCTGGAAGCGGCCGCGTACAGCATCGGCATGAAAAAACTTTCCGAACGTCCGCCCAAAACGGCCGTATGTATTGTGTATGCGCTGGTTGCCAACGCCCTCTCCTTTGCGGCGGGGCTGGCGCTTTCCTTCCTTCTTCCAGGGATCTTTTAAAGGGAAACTTTTGTCGGATTTTGTCGGCGGCGCCCCGCAGGGAGCGCCGTCGCTTGACTTTTGCCTTGAAAAAGGGTATGATAAAACCCAGACCAACCGAGGTGCGTTTATGAATACATATCTGAACAAACGGGCGCAGGGGATCGTCCCTTACGTCGCGGGCGAACAGCCCAAAGATAAGAAGTACGTCAAACTCAACACCAACGAAAATCCGTACCCGCCCAGCCCCAAAGCGCTGGAAGCGTACAGGAGCGTGAATTTTTCCGATCTGCGCCTGTACCCGCCCCTTGCCATAGACAAGCTGAAAAGCGCCGTGGCGGAAGCGGAAGGGGTCTCTCCCGAAAACGTGTTCTGCGGCAACGGGAGCGACGAGATCCTCGCCTTCTGTTTTTCCGCTTTTTTCGATGCGGACGGAAAGGGCGCGGCGTTTGCGGACATCACCTACAGTTTTTATCCCGTATTCTGCGAATTTTTCGGCATTCCGCAGGTGATCGTGCCCCTCGAAGAGGATTTTTCGCAGGATCTTGAAAAATTGCGTAAAACGCCCGCGCAGGGTGCGGTCATCGCCAATCCCAACGCGCCCACGGGCATGGGGATCGCGCGCGAAGAGATAGAAAAATTTGTCGCGCAGAGCGGGCGCATCGTCATCGTGGACGAGGCGTATATGCCTTTTTACGGACAGAGCGCCGTGCCGCTCACGCAAAAATACGACAATCTGCTGGTCGTCAAGACCTTTTCCAAAGGCTATTCGCTGGCGGGACTGCGCTGCGGCTACGCGGTGGGGGACAGAGAACTCATTTCCGCGCTCGAACGCTGCCGCGACAGCTTTAATTCCTATCCCGTGGATACCGTCTGCCAGGCGGTGTGCGCCGCCGCGATCGCGGACGGAGAATATTACCGCGAAAAGAACGCGCTGGTCATTTCCGAGCGCGAACGGCTGAGCAAAGAACTTGCCCGCCGCGGATTTTTTGTTCTGCCCTCCTGTTCCAACTTCGTGTTTGCGAAAAAATCGGGGCTTTCGGGCAGGGAAGTGTACGAAAAACTGCGCGAACGCGGCGTGCTCGTGCGGCATTTCCAAAAGCCGCGCATTGCGGATTTCTGCCGCATCACCGTGGGGAGCGCCGAACAGAACGACGCGCTTCTCGCCGCGCTGGACGATTTTTTAAGCTGAAATTTTAAAGTTACAAAAGAGGAAAAATACTTTTTTCGGACGTTGTTATGGTTGAACAACAGCTTTTGCCCCTGCTCGGCGATACGCAGATCTTGCGCGTGCAGGACTTTTCCTCTTTTTTTGCGTCGGAATTTCCCGCGGGCAGCCGCGTGGCCCTTCTCTTTGCGGAAGGGGAGCGCCCCGCCGTGCGGAACCACCTGTTTTCCGCGCTTTCCCCCTTTTCTCCGCTGTGCGCGGAGGTCGGCAGGGGAGCGATGGGGTTGTTTTCTCTGCCCGACGACGTGCGCGCCGTGGTGGCGCTGGGCAACCGCGCCATTCCCGCGGCGCGCTTTTTTGCCACCCTCCGAAATGCGGAGTGCGCGGCGGTACCCACTTCCCCTTCGGCGGAAGAGTGCTTTGCAAAGACGGCTCCCCCGCCCTTTGCGGGGTACCCGCTCCGTCCGCCGCAAAAAATTCTTTTGAGCGGCAATTTTCTGCAGACGGACTGCGCCGCGGCGCTGGCGCAGACGGCGCTTTCCGCGCTGTGCGCGGAGGAACTGCGCGTTCACGCGCTGTTTGCCGAACGACAGCCGCTTGCGGCGCTGGAAAGCGCCGCGCAGAGCGCCGCCTCTCTCTCCCTCTCGGCAGGGGAGGACAGGGAGCAGCTCTTCTTTGCATCCGCGCTGTTTTCCCTTTCGCGCACGCAAGAGTTTGCGTGTATGGGAATGGTGCAATTTTTGCAGTCACGTATGCCGCAAAATGCGGCAAAACTTGCCTATTCGGTGCTGAAAACCTGCGCCGAGCGCGAACTGTTTTTGTTTGAAAAGGCACAGCCGCGCCCCTTTTTCGTGCCCGATTATGCGGCGCGTCTGCGCCTGTGCGCCGAGCGCACGGGCATAGCGTATAAAAAGCTGTTTGCCAACGTGCGCGTCCCTTCGGGGGAAGAAAGCTTCGAGCGGGTGCGCATCTTTCAGCAATCCCGCCGCCGCATGGCGGATTCCGCGCGGCTTTTGGGCGAATACATACAAAAAATCGCCCGCAGTTACTTTGCGGAGGGCGAAAGCACGCGTGCGGACACGGACGAGGCGTATTACCTTTCCCCCGAACTGACGCCCCTTTTCTGTGTGCCCGTTCTGGAACGGGAATTCGGGCTGTTGTGCGCGCCCGCACATATGTCCGCCGCCGCAAAGGAGAAAGATCCCGCGTAAAAAAGGGCGGTTTTGCCCTCGCGGGAAGGAGAACACATATGAACGAAAACGCACGTCTGGCCGCCCTGGTGCGGGACACGCAGGTGTTCCTGCTGGACATGGACGGCACCGTGTACATCGGAGATTCTCTGATCGGGGAGATGAAACATTCCCTCGCCGCCTTCCGCAATGCGGGCAAAAAGATCGTCTATTGTACCAACAATTCCTCCAAAACCGCCGCGGAATACGAAAAAAAGCTGCAGCGGCTGGGGATCTGGTCGGAACAGGACCTCGTGTACACTTCGGGCATGGCGACGGCGGAATATCTCGCTTCGGTTTATCCGCACAAAAAGGTGTACCTCGTGGGAACGGATGCGCTCAAACGCGAATTTGCCTCTTACGGGGTGGAATTGTGCGAAAAAGGGGCTGAAGTGTGCGTTCTCGCATATGATACGTCGCTCACCTATGCCAAGCTGTGCGCGATCAACGAATATATTGTCAGGGGGCTGCCGTACATTGCCACGCACCCGGACGACGTCTGTCCTGCGCAGGGGGTGTACCCTCCCGACGTGGGGTCCTTTATTTCCCTTCTGAAAACTTCTTCGGGGCGGGAGCCTGACGTCATCTGCGGCAAGCCGTACCGCGTGATGGGGGAACGGCTGTGCGCGCGGCTGGGCGTTTCCGCCGCAAGGGTGACGATGGCGGGCGACCGTCCGCATACGGACATCCGCTTCGGCAACAACAACGGATTTGCCACGCTGCTCGTTCTCAGCGGGGAAACGGACGCAAAAAAGGCGGCGTCCCTGCCCGAGAGCGACCGCCCCACGCTGGTGATCCCCGATCTGAACGCGGCGGCGCGCGTTCTCTGAAAGGAGGAAAACTGTGGAAATGCAGGTACAGCTGCTCACGCAGACAGAACTCGTGCGCAGGGCGGCGGAAGAGAGAAAAAAATACGCCCCTCTCGCGGAGGGGGCGCCCTCCCTGGCGGGAAGCCGCGGCGAAAGTCTGCGCCGCGCGTCGCATCTTTTGGAAGAGGGGCAATTTGAACGTGCCGCGGAGCAGATCCCTGCGGAGGATGCGTCCTTTGCGGCGGAACGCCTGCGCTTTCTGGCGCAGATGCAGGTAAAAGGGGAGGCGGAGCTTGCCTGCCTGCCGTGCGATCTTTCCATGAAAAGGGGTTTTGAACGCCTCTGCACGCTCGCGGGGGCAAACAGCCGCGTCTACGCGGAAATCGCGCGCTCGTGTGCGGAAAAGTCCGTCGTCTATACGCGCATTGCGGAGGGAAAAACGCTTTTGACGCAGGGGAAAGAAGAGGAGGCGGCCTCGCTTGCCTGCAAACTGATCGGAAAATACCCGCTGTGCGCGGGTTGTTACGATCTGTATGCGGCGGTGCGGTGCGCGTCGGACGCGCAGTACGACCCTGCGTCGGCGCTGGAAAAGCTGTCCGCCTGCCCGGACGCCTTTTTGTATCGGAGACAAAAGAAATTCTGCTTCGCCTCGCAGCTGCAGGAGCGCGTGGAAAAACTTGCAAAGCGCGTTCCTACCAAAAAGCAGCGCCTTTTGCGCGCCGCGCTGATCTGGGCGGGCGTGCTGGCGGGCGCCGCTGCCGTCGCCCTCGTCTGGACGGCGCTGGAGGGTTTATTCGCATAATAAAAGGACTGCCGCGGCAAAACGCCGCGGCAGTCCTTTTGTCGTTGAAACAGGGATATGTCCCTGTATTTTTTATTCTTCTTCCCTTCTCTGTTCGATGGGAACGTACTTTTTCCGCTTCGCCACCGCCTGGTAGCCGGGGCGGATGATCTTTCCGCCGTTGGTGATCTCCTCCATGCGGTGCGCCGACCATCCGGAAATGCGCGATACCGCAAAGAAGGGGGTGTACAGTTCGCGGGGGAGTCCCAGCATATCGTACACAAATCCCGAATAGAAGTCCACGTTGGGCGCAACGCCCTTGTAGATGCGCCGCTTTTCGGCGATGAGTTCCGCCGCCGCCTGCGCCACGTATTTGCGCATTTCGTATTCCTCCTCCTTGTGCTTTTCCGCCGCCAGCTTTTCCGCAAAGGTGCGCAGGATGTCCGCGCGCGGGTCGGAGAGGGAATACACGGCGTGCCCCATGCCGTACACGAGGCCCGTGTGGTCGTACGCTTCCTTGTCGAGGATCTTGCCCACGTAGTCTTGGAGCTTTCCGCGGTCGAAGTCGGGGACGTGTTCCTTGATGTTGTCGAACATATCGCACACCTTGACGTTGGCGCCGCCGTGTTTGGGGCCCTTGAGCGAACCCAAAGATGCGGCGACGGAGGAGTAGGTGTCCGTGCCCGAGGAGGTGACCACGTGCGTGGTGAAGGTGGAGTTGTTGCCGCCGCCGTGTTCGGCGTGCAGGACGAGGCACAGGTCGAGCACCTGCGCTTCCAGCTCGGTGTATCTGCAGTCCTCGCGCAGCATATACAGGATATTTTCCGCGGTGGAAAGGTCCTTTCTCGGCTTGTGGATGAAGAGAGAGGCGTCCGAATGGTAGTACTGGTACGCCTTCTGCGAATAGACGGTGAGCAGGGGGAACTGGGCGATGAGCTGCAGGGACTGGCGCAGAACGTTGCGTTTGGAGATGTCGTCCGCTTTCGGGTCGTACGAATAGAGGGAAAGCACGCAGCGGGCGAGCATGTTCATCATGTCTTTCGAGGGGGCTTTCATGATGATGTCCCGCACGAAGGAGGGGGGAAGGGTGCGGAAATCCGCTAAGATCTCGCAAAAGCGTTCCAGCTGGCTCTGCGTGGGCAGGTGCCCGAACAGGAGGAGGTAGGTCGCCTCTTCAAAGCCGAACCTGCGGCCCGTGGCGCCGCGCACCAGGTCGCGGATGGAGATGCCGCGGTAGTACAGTTCGCCGTCGGCGGGGATCTTGTTCCCGTCCGCGTCCTTGCCGAAGGCCACGATCTCGGAAATTTCCGTCAGACCGCACACCACGCCGTTGCCGTTGATGTCGCGCAGTCCTCGTTTCACGTCGTATTTTTCGTACAGTTTGGGGTTGATGATGTCGCTCTTGCTCGCTATTTTGGTCAGCTCCATAATGTCCTGCGAGTACTTTGCATATTTTTTCAGCAGTATGTCGCGCAATTCGGCAGAATCCATGGCTTACCTCCTTTCCGGTGGTTCCGGCAGTAAAATATTTGCTTTATTATACCACAAAATGCCACTTTCGTCAAGTTATGCCCCGCCGCGCACGTATTTTGCAATTTCCACACAAAAAAATCACACAAAAACCGCTAAATACTACCATTTTGGGCGCATATTTTTGTTTCTTGGGAACAAATTCTGAAAAAATTCTTCTGAATAACCATACATTTGTATTGAAAAAAGTTTGAATGTGTGATAAAATAGATACGTTGAGATATCAGAATACGGGCGCACTGTCAAGATCGCCCGATTACAGTCGGAGGTAGGTTTCATTGGCTAAGAAAATCGACGTTCCTTTCAACGGTACCAAGGAACAGGAGGAAAAGCTGCGCGAAGAGCTCGCACAGCTGAGGATCGAGCACGAAGGCAAGGGGCTGATGATCGCCGCTTTGCAGAAGGCGCAGGAAATTTACGGCTATCTGCCCGAAGCGGTGCAGCAGATGATCGCGGACGAGCTGGGCGTTTCCCTCGCGGAAGTGTACGGCGTCGCCACGTTCTATGCGCAGTTTTCTCTGTATCCGAAGGGGAGATACAAGATCGGCGTCTGCCTCGGCACGGCTTGCTACGTCAAGGGCTCGGGGGACGTGTATAAAAAGATCTGCGACACGCTCAAGATCGAGGGCGGACAGTGCACGGACGACAGGAAGTTCTCTCTGGACGCCACGCGCTGCATCGGATGCTGCGGCCTTGCGCCCGTCATGACGGTCAACGACGACGTGTACGGCAAGGTCACGCCCGAAGAGGTGGAAGGCATTCTCGCCAAGTACTCGGACTGATATGCGCGAACTTGCCCTCAATATTCTGGACATTGCGGAAAATTCCCTTTCGGCGGGGGCGAAACTCGTCGAGATCGGCGTATCTGCGGACTTTGCGGCGGACAGAATGGTCATCCGCATCCGCGACGACGGCTGCGGCATGGACAAAGAGATGCTTGCGCGCGTGACCGATCCTTTTACCACCACGCGCACGACGCGCAAAGTGGGGATGGGCGTTCCGCTGTTCAAGTTTTCGGCAGAGAGCGCCGGCGGACGGTTCGGCATCCGTTCGGAAAAGGGCAAGGGCACGGAGGTGACGGCGGAATACGTCATCAGTCACGTGGACAGGATGCCGCTGGGGGATTTCGGCGGCGTATGCCTGCAGCTCGTCACCATGAATCCCGCGGTGGATTTTTGTATCCGCGCGGAAGGGGACGGGAAAGAAGGCGTGCTGGACACGCGCGAAGTGCGCGCGGTGCTGGGGGAGGACATCTCGCTGTCCGCACCGGAAGTGCGTGCATTTTTAAAGGATTACATTCAGGAAAATTTAGTGGACATTTTTGGAGGTAGGTTATGAAAAGTTTGGAAGAACTGCGGGCCTTGCGCGAAAAGATGAAATCGCAGATAGACAACCGCAGCGTGGCGAGCTCGGACGAGACGGTCATCAAGGTGGGAATGGCAACCTGCGGCATCGCGGCGGGCGCGCGCCCCGTTCTGGAAGCTCTGCTGGACGAGGCTGACAAGCGTCAGCTGCACAACGTCAGCATTTCCCAGACGGGTTGCATCGGAATGTGCCGCCTCGAACCCATCGTAGAGGTGTTCAAAGACGGGCAGAAATATACATATATCCACATGACGGCGGACAAGGCGCGCAAAGTGATCGCCGACCACGTCGTCAACGGCAATCCCTGCAAGGAATATCTCATCGGCGAGAATTAAGGGCGAAGGAGAGGAGAATTTATGTTCAGATCACACATTCTTGTCTGCGGCGGCACGGGCTGTACGTCGGGCAATTCCATGAAAATTTACGAAGCACTGGTCGACCGCATTCAGAAAGAAGGGCTGGAAAAGGAAGTGCACGTCACCAAAACGGGCTGTTTCGGTCTGTGCGCTTACGGCCCCATCATGATCGTCTACCCCGAGGGCGCCTTCTACTCCCAGGTGAAGGTGGAGGACGTGGACGAGATCGTCAGCGAGCACATCATCAAAGGCCGCATCGTCACCCGCCTTCTGTACAAGGAAACGGTGGGGGAGGACGGCTCCATCAAGGCGCTCAACGACACCAATTTCTATAAAAAACAGCACCGCGTCGCACTGCGCAACTGCGGCGTCATCAACCCCGAAAAGATCGAGGAATACATCGCTTACGACGGCTACGAGGCTCTCGGCAAAGTGCTTACCGAAATGACCCCGCAGGACGTCATCGACGTCATCCTCAAATCGGGTCTGCGCGGCCGCGGCGGCGCGGGCTTCCCTACGGGAAGAAAGTGGCAGTTCGCCAAAAACTCCGTGGGCGATAAAAAGTACGTCTGCTGCAACGCCGACGAGGGCGACCCCGGCGCGTTCATGGACCGTTCCATCCTCGAAGGCGACCCCCACGCGGTCATCGAGGCAATGGCCATCGCGGCATACGCCATCGGCTCCGATCAGGGCTACATCTACGTCCGTGCGGAATATCCTATCGCCGTGCAGCGCCTCACCATCGCCATCAAGCAGGCGCGAGAGTACGGCCTGCTCGGGAAAAATCTTTTCGGAACGGGCTTTAATTTCGACCTCGACATCCGTCTGGGCGCAGGCGCGTTCGTCTGCGGCGAGGAAACCGCGCTGATGACCTCCATCGAAGGGCACCGCGGCGAACCCCGTCCCCGCCCTCCGTTCCCCGCGGTCAAGGGCCTGTTCGGTAAACCTACCATCCTCAATAACGTTGAAACGTACGCCAACATTCCGCAGATCATCCTCAAGGGCGCCGACTGGTTCGCCTCCATGGGTACGGAAAAGAGCCGCGGCACCAAGGTGTTCGCGTTGGGCGGCAAGATCCACAACACCGGCCTCGTCGAGATCCCGATGGGCACCACCATGCGCGAGATCATCTACGACATCGGCGGCGGCTGCCCCAACGGCAAAAAATTCAAGGCGGCGCAGACGGGCGGCCCTTCGGGCGGCTGCATCCCCGCGCACCTCATCGATACGCCTATCGATTACGATAACCTCATCGCCATCGGCTCCATGATGGGTTCGGGCGGACTCATCGTCATGGACGAGGACAACTGCATGGTCGATATCGCCAAGTTCTTCCTCGAATTCACCGTGGACGAAAGCTGCGGCAAGTGCACCGCCTGCCGTATCGGTACCAAGCGCCTGTATGAAATGCTGTGCAAGGTCACGGACGGCACCGCAACCATGGAAGACCTCGACAAGATGGAAGAGCTCTGCTACTACATCAAGGAGAACTCCCTGTGCGGCCTCGGTCAGACGGCGCCCAACCCCGTTCTCTCCACCCTGCATTACTTCCGCGACGAGTACGAAGCGCACGTGCGCGACAAGCGCTGCCCCGCGGGCGTCTGCAAAAAACTGCTGCGTTACCAGATCGTGGCGGACAAGTGCAAGGGCTGCACGCTCTGCGCGCGCAACTGCCCGGCCGGCGCCATCACGGGTACGGTCAAAGAGCCGCACGTCATCGATCCGAACAAGTGCATCAAGTGCGGCGTCTGCATGGAGAAGTGCAGATTCGGCGCCATCATCAAGGCATAACGGCGGAGGACACAAATCATGGTACATCTGAAAATAAACAACATTCCCGTAGAGGTCAAAGAGGGGAGCACCATTCTCGAAGCCGCCAAAGTCGCAGGCATCAACATCCCCACCCTCTGCTATCTCAAAGACATCAACGAGATCGGCGCCTGCCGTATCTGCGTTTGCGAAGTGAAGGGGGCAAGGAGCCTCGTGGCCTCTTGCGTGTATCCCGTCAACGAGGGCATGGAAGTATTCACCAATACCGAAAAGGTGCGCAAATCCCGCAAAACCACCCTCGAACTCCTGCTTTCCAACCACAAAAAGGAATGCCTCTCCTGCGTTCGCTCCACCAACTGCGAACTGCAGAAGCTTTCCAACGAATACGGCTGCGACGAAAACCGCTTCAAGGGCGCGCACACCGAGAGCGAACCGGACGATTCCACGTCCTATCTCGTGCGCGACAACGAAAAGTGCATTCTCTGCCGCCGCTGCGTGGCGGTGTGCAAGCACGTACAGGAAGTGGCGGTCATTTCTCCCGCCCGCCGCGGCTTCAACACGCACATCGCGTGCGCCTTTGAATCCGACCTGGCGGATGCTCCCTGCGTAGCCTGCGGCCAGTGCGTCGCCGTCTGCCCGACGGGCGCCCTGCACGAGCGCGAGGAGATCGACAACGTCCGCGACGCCATCAACAACCCCGAAAAGGTGGTCGTCGTTGCGGCGGCTCCCGCCGTCCGCGCCGCCATCGGCGAGGAATTCGGCTATCCCATCGGCACCAACACCGAAGGGAAAATGTTCACGGCGATGCGTATGCTCGGCTTCGACAAGGTGTTCGACGTCAACTTCAGCGCCGACCTCACCATCATGGAAGAGGCAAACGAACTCATCGACCGCGTTTCCAACAAGGGCGTTCTGCCCATGTTCACCAGCTGCTCGCCCGGCTGGATCCGCTTTGTCGAGTACTATTACCCCGAACTCATCCCCAACCTTTCTTCCTGCAAATCGCCTATGCAGATGTTCGGCGCTACCGTCAAGACTTACTGGGCGCAGAAAGAGGGGATCGATCCCAAAAATATCTACGTCGTCGGCATCATGCCCTGCACGGCAAAGAAATTTGAAAAGACGCGCGCAGACGAAAATGCCAGCGGCTATCCCGACATCGACGCCGTTCTCACCACGCGCGAGCTTGCCAAGATGATCAAAACTTCGGGCATTATATTCAACGAACTGCCCGACGGCACCTTCGACAACCCGCTCGGCGAATTTACGGGCGCAGGCGTCATTTTCGGCGCAACGGGCGGCGTCATGGAAGCGGCGCTCCGTACCGCGGCGGAAAAGATCACGGGCAAACCGCTCGACAGCGTCGACTTCAAGGAAGTGCGCGGCGTCAAGGGCATCAAGGAAGCGGAATACGATCTCAACGGCACCAAGGTCAAAGTCGCCGTCGCAAGCGGTCTCACCAATGCCAAGGAGCTCTGCGAAAAGATCAAGAAGGGTGAATGCGATTACACGTTTGTGGAAGTCATGTGCTGCCCCGGCGGCTGCGTCAACGGCGGCGGCCAGCCTATCCAGAACGCCTATGTGCGCCGCAATACCGACCTGCGCTCCAAGCGCGCCAAAGCTCTCTACGATGAGGATAAAAAGTCCGTCATCCGCAAGAGCCACGAAAATCCCGCCATCATCAAACTGTACGAGGATTTCTTCGGGGCGCCCGGTTCGCACAAAGCGCACGAGATCCTGCACACCAGCTACGTTGACAGGAAAAAGAAGTAAAACGTTTTAAAAATTCGGCATGAGCCCGCGCGGCTCATGCTGAGTTCGTCTATGCCCGCCTGCGCGGGCAGAAAAAGCGGCAAATATACTAGGAGAGAACAGCATGAAACTCAATCAGAAAGCCATCGTTTTTGTCCCCGACGGGGAAGAACAGGCGGCGGCTCTGCGCCGCACGACGCACCTTTGTATTTCGGCGCATCAGGACGACATCGAATTTATGGCGTACGGCCCGATCTCGGAATGCTTCGGCAAAAAGGACAAGTGGTTTACGGGCGTGGTCGTCACGGACGGCGCAGGCAGCCCCCGTTCGGGACTGTATGCGGATTATACGGACGAGGACATGAAGGCCATCCGCATCGTCGAACAGAAAAAAGCGGCGTTCGTGGGCGAATACAGCGCGCAGCTCCTGCTCGGCTATCCTTCGTCAAAGGCAAAGGACAAGCAGGATAAAGAGATCGTGGAACAGCTTGTGCAGATTTTGCGCGCAACGCATCCGAAATACGTCTACACGCACAATCTCGCGGACAAGCACGATACGCACGTCGGCGTCGCCACCAAGGTCATCGCCGCCCTGCGCCTCTTAAAGGAGGACGAGCGCCCCGAAAAGGTGTTCGGCTGCGAAGTGTGGAGAGATCTCGACTGGATGCCCGACGATGAAAAGGTATTCCTCGATTGCGGCGGTCACCCCAACATCGGCAGGTGCCTTTCCGCCGTGTTCGACAGCCAGATCGTCGGCGGCAAAAATTACGACCTCGCCGCCGAGGGCAGAAGGCTCGCCAACGCAACCTTCTCGGCAAGCCACGCCTGCGATACGTATACGGGGCTCAACTACGCCATGGATCTCACGCCTTTGATGCTGGACAAAAATCTGAAGATGGCAGATTACGTCACGGGATATATCCGCAAGTTTGAAGAGGAAGTTCAGAAAACGCTTGCAAAATTCACGGAGGAATAAAATGCAGTATAAAGATACGTTGATGTGGCAGGAACTCAATCTTGCCCCGCAGGTGCTGGAAACGCTTGCACAGAAAAACCAGGCGGTGCTGGATAAGATCGCTGCGGAAATCGCAAAAAAACAGCCCGCAAACATTTATACGGCGGCCCGCGGCACGTCCGACCACGCCATGATCTTTTTCAAATATCTCGTGGAAAGCACGTCGGGACTTCCCGTCGCTTCGGGAGCGCCTTCCGTCGTCACCATGTACGGCGCGAAACTCAAACTGGAAAAATCCCTCGTCGTCGCCTGCTCGCAGAGCGGCAAGGCGGCGGACGTCATGGAGATCGTCAAAAACGCCAACGAGTGCGGAGCGATCACGGTCGCTATCACCAACGATGAAGAAAGCCCGCTCGCAAAGCTTGCGCAGTATCATCTTTGCTGCTTTGCAGGGGAAGAAAAGAGCGTCGCCGCCACAAAAACTTTCTGCTCGCAGCTGTATCTCGCACAGCTTCTGGCAGATCTTCTTGCAGGCTCCAAGGACAAAGCGCTCCCCGCACTCGGCAAACAGCTTGCCGAAGATGCAAAAAAGATCGACGCGGCAACAGACTCGATGGTGGACGCGTTTGTCCATACGGACGAGTGCTTTATTCTCTCCCGCGGCGTTTCGTCGGCCATTGCCTTCGAGTGCGGCCTGAAACTGCAGGAAACCTGCTACATCCGCGCCAGGGCATATTACAGCTCCGATTTCTACCACGGCCCGATGGCTATGGTCGGAGAGGGGACACAGGTCATCCTGTTTGCGTCCAAAAACGGCCTCACCGCCGCTTCGGAAGGAGTGCACAGGGAAGATTATCTCAAATGTGCGGATAAGATGATCGAACTCGGCGCCGATCTGTACGTCGTCACGGACGACGCGGCAAGCTTTGCCGGAAAGAAGGCGCACATCGTGGAGATCCCCGGCGGAGAAAACGAAGCTCTCACCATGTACCGCTTTGCGCTTACGGCGCAGATGCTGGCCTGCAAAGTCAGCTGCGGCAAGGGCAGAAATCCCGACAGCCCCCGCGCCTTGAAGAAAGTCACGGTCACGAAATAAGGGAACGTATCCTTGTTTTTTGAACAAAACAAAGTCTTTTACAAAAGAAGAAATGCGCATCGGCAGAAAATTTCTGCCGATGCGTAAAATCTCTTTTCTTTTTCCGCAAAGTTTGCTATAATAAACACAACAAAATACGTGTCCGTAGCGCAATTGGATAGAGTGACAGCCTCCGACGCTGTAGGTTCCGGGTTCGATTCCCGGCGGGCACACCAAAAAGGCGGGTTGGAGTTATCTCCAACCCGCCTTTTTGGTGTGCCCGTAAGTTTTATAGCGAACCTCAGGCGTCAAACTGCGGATAAGGGCACATCTTGCGCCCTTTCTGCCCGTCTCGCGCGTCGGTTACATACGCTTTGGTATGCGCCCTCGCGCTCGCGGTGGAAAAAACGCAATCTGCAACCCTTCTGCGCAGTTTGAAAGGGGACGGTTTGCGTTCGTGCTCGTAGAGCCTTTTTGAAAAAACGGAAGTTTTTTCAAAAAATACCCGGCGGGCACAAGTATCCGCAAAACCAAAAAAGGGCAGGGGTATCCTGCCCCTTTTTTGGTGTGCCCGTAAGTTTTATAGCGAACCGCAGGCGTCAAACTGCGGATAAGGGCGCATCTTGCGCCCTTTCTGCCCGTCTCGCGCGTCGGTTACATACGCTTTGGTATGCGTCCTCGCGCTCGCGGTGGAAAAAACGCAATCTGCAACCCTTCTGCACAGTCTGAAAGAGGACGGTTTGCGTTTGTGCTCGGAATATCATTCAGAAATATTACACGGTTTGTTGCAAGAATTAAGATTGTATGGTAAAATAAATTCAGAAGCTTTGCGGCTGTGTGTGATTTCGGTCGGAGCAGGGCAGACAATTTTGTGCCGCAGCCTGGCGGCGGTTTTTGAGGAGGGGAGAAATGGGAAAATACATTCTCGGCGCGTTGGTCGCACTTTTTCCGTATTCCTTGTTTCTGGGAATGTATTGCCTGTACACGCCCTCGATCATGGAAACGGTGTTTTTCAGCAACGGATTTCTCCTGATCGGCGCGGTGCTGCTCTGTGCGGTGGTGGCGTTTCTGCTTTCGTGTATTCTCGTCATCTTGGCGATCGTCAAAAAGTACGACGCTCTGGCGATGGCGCGGCTGAACATGATCATCAAACTCTGTCAGATCCCCGCCTACGTCGTCATTTTTGTCCTCGGTTTCTTTTTTTTCATCTCTGTGTTCGGGATAGGTTTTACCATTGTTTTCGTCGTCTTTGACTGCGCGGCGATCGTCATGAGCGGCATGGTGGGCGCAGTTTCCGCCTTCCGCGCTTATGCGGAAAAGCGGCTGATGAAAAGCGAGGGCATAGTGTTCGGTCTCCTTCAGTTTATTTTTGTGGCGGATGTGGTAGCGTGCATTTTGCTGTATGTTCATCTGAAAAAGTGAAGTTTATAAAAGGAGTAAATTATATGCGGATTTTTAGAAAGGCAGTAGGATGTTTATTAGTTTTTTTTCTCCTATTTGTTGGTTATGCGTGTTCTAATAAAAACACAAGTTATGAAATTGTAATGGATGTAATAATAGACGGCGAAAGCTTCTCTGTAAGTCAAGAGGCTGCTGTTTTTGATATGAATATAGGGACAGCGCCTTTTCAAAACGGAAATTTCCCTATAAGGGTTAGCTTTAAGGTAATGCAATTACAAGGAAACTCTAAACTACGTGTTGAGGAGTGGTATCCATTGGAGCCATGGGGGAGGCTTTTGCCGTCTGAACACTATGGTAGCAGGGTTGATTTGCATTCGTATTATATTTACGATGAAAATGGAGAATTAAAAAATCAATCGGTTAGCGATTGGAAAAGTCGTGATTTTTTCAGTAAGCGTCACAACGATATTGATCATATTAATTATTTTTATCTTGCCAATATATCTGGTCTACACGAAATAACATATAAAGTTAGTGAACTTACAGAATATGATATCCCGGAAACAATGTTTACAATAAAACTATATGCTGAAGAGGACGAGCGAAATGACGGGGTAAAAATAATGGCACAGGAAGATCCTAACATAACAAAGATTGATGGAGGGGAGGACTGTTATGATATATATTTAATCTCACAGGGGGCGAAATTTCCAGAGTTTAAAATATGTAAAAAGGATACTGGTGAAGATTTACAGGAGGATTACAATTATTATATTCGTAGATTTGAACCAAATTATGAGGAAAATGAAGTAATACTGAACTCATTACAAGATCGCGGAAAAATTAATTGGGCTTATATACAATTTGAAGGAAATGAACTGTATCAACCAACATCTTATTATTTTTATGTGATTTATTTGTATTAGTAATTTGTTTATAGTAAAATCAAAAAGGGATAATGATGTGTATTAAATCAAAAAAATTTTTTATCAGTTTTAAGTTGCATAATATTTATAACAGTTAAATTTGTTGATGCGGAAATAGAAGCATTACAAGAGAACATCGTTAGATATACACAAGATGATATTCTGGAAGGAGATGAGTTTACTGTTTAATATTTTGCTGAAAAATACAAAAAAGAAGAATATTGTCTGGCTGGATATCTTTATGGTTACCCTGTAACAGAGATAATAAACGCGGCGGAGCGCCCCGTTTAAGCTCTTTATTTATGGAGCGCTGAACCGAAAATTTCAAAAAGGGAAAAGATCTCCGATCCTGCGGAGATCTTTTTTCTATGTGCGTTTTGTCACGATTTTCAGGGTACGGAGGTATATTTTTTTTACAAAGGCGCATACTTCCCTCACAAACGGAGGTGTAAAATGCTGCAAAAGGTTGTCATCTGCGGCGTGGACACGGCGGGACTTCCCGTCCTCACGGCGCAGGAGAGCGACGAACTCATGCGACGCCTGAAAGAGGGCGACGAAGCCGCGCGCCGCAAGTTTATTGTGGGGAATATGCGTCTCGTGCTCTCCATCGTCAAGCGGTTCTGGGCAAAAAACGCCAACGCGGACGACGTGTTCCAGGCGGGCTGTATCGGGCTGCTGAAAGCGGTGGAAAACTTTGACGTCAACGTGGGCGTGCGCTTTTCTACCTATGCGGTCCCCATGATCATGGGGGAGATCAAGAGGTATCTGCGGGACGGCAACTCCCTGCGCGTGTCGCGCAGTATCCGCGATACGGCGTACCGCATTTTAAAGACGCGCGAACAGCTGGAAGCGGAGGACAAGGAGGCGACCATTGCAAAGATCGCCGAGGCCATGCAGGTGCGCGAGCGGGAGGTGGTGTACGCGCTGGATGCCATATCCGACCCCGTTTCCCTGTTCGAGCCCGTGAGCAACAAGTCGGGGGATTCCCTGCTGCTGATGGACCAGATCGGGGACGACAAGAACAACGACGAGGTGTGGACGGAGCGCGCGGCGCTCGCCGAGGCGATGAGCAGGCTTTCCGAACGGGAGCGGAAAATTTTACAGCTGCGCTATTTTGAAGGCAAAACGCAGACAGAAATTTCCGACGAAGTGGGTATCTCGCAGGCGCAGGTGTCCCGTCTGGAAAAAAACGCAATCTCCGCCATGCGCACGAGCATTGCCGCAGAGGCGTAAAAAAGTACAAACGGTTCGGAAAATACAGGGCAAAGGGGCGCACCCGTTCGGGCGCGCCCACATTTTTTTGTAGTGCGGCAAGGGCAGGGCGGATTTTGTCTCTTTTATCCTGAAATAAGTCTGTTGGAAACATTCACTCCCTGTTTTGAAAAGCGGAACATTCACTTTTACATCAACTGCCCGGGCTTTCATGCGGCAGAGTTTTTCAACCCGCGTTACAGGGACGAAAATCTCCCTGCGGACATGATCGGAGGCGATTATTTTTTTCGGTTTGAAAAGAAAATGAAAGGTTAAAACATCCACAGAGTTTGTGCAAAAGATGAAAGTAATTTCTTGACTTTTGCAGGGAAAAGAGTTATAGTTTTAGGGAAGTAAAAGAGGTGCGCAAGGAATGCGCCGCACCGCGGATATTTCAAAGTAAGCAAGAGAGGTATAACATGGAAAACGTTCTTTTGACGGGCGGTGCGGGCTTTATCGGAAGCCATACGCTCGTGGAGCTGTTGGAACGCGGCTATCAGGTCGCCGTGGTGGACAACCTTTGCAATTCCTGCGAGGAAGCGCTTGCCCGCGTGAAGAAGATCACGGGCAAGGATTTTGCTTTTTACAATGCTGACATCCGCGACCGTGCGGCGATGGACAAGATCTTTTCCGAAAACAAGTTCGATTCGGTCATTCATTTTGCGGGGCTGAAAGCGGTGGGCGAAAGCTGCCATAAACCTCTCGAATACTACGACAACAACATTTACGGAACGCTGGTTTTGCTGGAAACCATGCGCGCGCACGGCGTCAAAAAGATCGTGTTTTCTTCCTCGGCCACGGTGTACGGCACCCCCGAACGCCTTCCTCTGACGGAGGATTGCAGGACGGGCGGCACGACCAACCCGTACGGCTCCACAAAATACTATCTCGAGGGCATTTTGACCGATCTGTACAAGGCGGACAACGAGTGGAACGTCATTCTGCTGCGCTATTTCAACCCTGTGGGGGCGCACGCGAGCGGGCTGATCGGCGAGGATCCCAAGGGCATTCCCAACAACCTGATGCCTTATGTGGCGCAGGTGGCGAGCGGCAAGCTGAAACAGATCCACGTGTACGGCAACGACTATCCCACCAAGGACGGCACGGGCGTGCGCGATTACATCCACGTGGTGGATCTGGCGCTCGGACACGTTGCCGCCATTGAAAAATGCACGACGGCGGGCGTACACATTTACAACCTCGGCACGGGGGTAGGGTACAGCGTTCTGGACATGATCCATGCCTTTGAAAAGGCGTGCGGCAAAAAGCTGGACTACGTCATCGAACCGCGCCGCAGCGGGGACATTGCCGAGTGCTATGCAAATTCGGACAAGGCGGCCAGAGAGCTCGGCTGGAAAGCCAAATACGGCATCGAAGAGATGTGCCGCGACCAGTGGAACTGGCAGAGCAAAAACCCGGAAGGGTACAATCGTTGAATCAAATCTCCCACGGCGTTTGCCGCGGGAGATTTTTTTATTTTCCAGCGGTTTTTTTGATGAAAGTATTGATTTTCGTCATGCGCTATGTTATAATCGTACATAATGCCGCACAAAAAGCGGCGCAGCGTGCAAAGGAGGAAATATGGCCTTAAAATACAGCAACGTTCTCACGGATATTTTAAAAAAGGCGGAAGCGGTGTATTCCGCAGCCGAAACCGATATAACGTCCTATATTTTTTGCGCGGCCGTGTTTGCGTATTTGGACGATACGGACGGCAACCAGCTGACGGCGGAGGAGGACAAACAGGAATATTCCCGCCTGTGCGAGCTGGCAAAAAAGTGCAACGGCACTTTTACCGAGCTGCGCGAGCGCCTGCAGGAAAAAATCAGCCCCGACCGCGACACGATGGGGATCATCATGTACAGGAAGTACCTCACCAAGTCTGGGATCAGGCATATGTTGGAAGACGGCGTGCCGCACGCGGACGATCTGTTTGCCGATCTGATGTCGGAATTTCCTCTGCGCGGGGTGTTGACGGGGGAACAGCCCCCGAAAAACGAGCCGCAATCCTCCCAAGAAGATGGGGCAAGGCCGCCCTTTTCCTTTGTGTTCGAGAGAAATGGGCAGGAGGAAGAAGAGGAAGAAGAGGAAGAAGAGGAAGAAGAGAGTGTAAAAGAAGAGAAAACAGCTGTCAGGGAGAGCATGACCGCCCTTGCCGACCGCGTGATGAACATACGCAAGCGCCTTTCGGAAAGGGTGTTCGGGCAGCAGGAGGCGATCTCCACCTTTGTGTCCGGGTATTTTCAGTCGGTCGTGATGTCGCACGGGCAGCAGTCGCTCACCAAGCCGCAGGCAACCTTTTTGTTTGCGGGGTCTCCGGGCGTGGGGAAAACCTTCCTTGCCGAACAGGCGGCACAGTTTCTGGGGCTTCCCTACAAGCGCTTTGACATGAGCGAGTTTTCCTCCGAATTTTCCAACATCGATCTTGCGGGCAGGGACAGGGGGTATCGCGAACCCTGCCGCGGCAGTCTCACAGGCTACGTGCAGGAACATCCTTCCTGCGTGCTGCTGTTCGACGAGGTGGAAAAGGCGCACAGAAAGGTCATTTATCTGTTTTTGCAGATCCTCGACGCGGGGCGCCTGCGCGACAATTTCTTGGACCAGGAGATCGATTTTTCAAAAACGGTCATCATTTTTACGACCAACGCGGGCAGAAAACTGTACGAAGATACGGAAAATGCGGGCGGCGCCTCGCGCAAGGCCATCCTCGAAGCGCTTTCCAAGGACATCAATCCCCTCAACAACGCGCCCTATTTCCCGCCCGAACTTTGTTCGCGCTTTGCTTCGGGCAACGTCGTCATGTTCAACAGCCTGCGCGTGGATTCCCTTTTGCGCATCATTTCGGGCGAGCTGACCAAAAACCGCGAACGCATTTCTTCGGCGTACGGCATGGAGTGCAAGATCGGCGCCAACGTTCCTTCCGCCATTCTGTATGCGGAGGGCGCGCACGCGGACGCGCGCACCGTCAAGAGCCGCGCGGCTTCCTTTCTCAATCGGGAGCTGTACGAACTGTTCCGTCTCCTCCTCGAACGGGGCGGCGGCGCATCGCCGCAGAGCGTCGTCTTTGACGTAAAACTTCCCAAGGACAATCAGAAGATCTGTTCGCTGTTCGCCGCGAGCGAACCGCCCGAAGTGCTCCTCTTTACCGACGTCGTCAGGACGGGCTTCCGTCCCAACGGGTTTGTCCTGCACAAGACGTCCGACCCCGAAGAGGCGAAAAAGCTGCTCGGCGAGCGGGACGTTTCCCTCGTGCTGTGCGATCTGCTTTGCGGCAGGGAGGAGGAAGAGGACGTCCTTCACCTGGAGGACGTGCATTCGGAAGGGAAAAAACTCCTCGAACACGTTCTCGAAAAGGAGGACGCGGAGGTGTGCCTCTGGGAGACGGACGCGCGCACGGTCTCGGACGAGGAGATGCAGTCTTTCTACAAGGCGGGCGTGTTCGGGAAAGTCAGCTTTGTCAGGGGACAAAAGCGCACGGTTTCGCAGACCATTCTCGGCCTGTGCGAGGAGATCTACCGCCGCAAGAGCATCCTGCGCTTGGGCAGGGAAAGCAAGGTCCTTCGTTACAATTCCGTGCAGACGCTCTCGCAAAACGGGAACACGGCATACGTCAATCTGTCGGACATGAAGCTCGTCCCCGTGTACGATTCGGACGACGGAAAGCTGATCTTAAGCGCCGTCGATAAGCCTGACATCCGCTTTTCGGACGTCATCGGCGCACAGGACGCAAAGGACGAACTCGCCTATTTTGTCCGCTATCTCAAAGACCCCGCGAGGTATATGCGCAGCGGCGTCAAGGCGCCCAAGGGCGTGCTGCTGTACGGTCCTCCGGGAACGGGCAAAACGCTGCTCGCCAAGGCGATGGCGGGGGAATCGGACGTCACCTTTTTGCAGGCGGAAGGCAACCAGTTTTTAAAGAGATTTGTGGGCGACGGGCCGCAGGCGGTGCACGATATTTTCCGCACGGCGCGCAAGTATGCGCCCTCCATCCTGTTTGTGGACGAGATAGACGCCATCGGCAAACAGCGCAGCGGCACAGATCTGACCGACGCCGCGTCCGACGTGCTGACGGCTTTCCTCACCGAAATGGACGGATTCCGTTCCAATGCCAAAAAGCCCGTGTTCGTGCTTGCGGCAACCAATTTTGAGACGGACGGGGATTCGGCAAGGAGCCTCGACCCCGCCCTGTTGCGCCGCTTTGACAGGCGCATCTGCGTCGACCTCCCCAACAGGGAGGAGCGCGAGCTGTTCCTCAAACGCCGCATGGAGAGCAACGCGGCGATCAGGGTCTCGCAGGAGCAGGCGGAAAACATCGCCATGCGTTCGGCGGGCATGAGCCTCGCCGCGCTCGATTCGGTGGTGGAGCTCGCCCTGCGCAACGCCATCAAATCGGAAAACCTGCTGGTGGACGACGCCATTCTCGAAGAGGCGTTTGAAAGCTATTGCAGCGGCGCGGAAAAAAAGTGGGACGCAGACCTTCTCGAACGCACCGCACGGCACGAGGCGGGCCACGCGCTCGTCTGCCTTTCCACGGGCGAAAAGCCCGCTTATCTCACCATCGTCGCGCGCGACAACCACGGCGGCTATATGCAATATGCGGACAGCGACGGCAAGGAACTGTACACCAAAGAGGAATTGCTGGGCAAGATCCGCACCTCTCTCGGCGGGCGCGCGGCGGAGGTCGTGTGCTACGGCGAGGAGGGAGGCCTTTCCACGGGCGCAAGCGGAGATCTGCGTTCGGCAACCGCGCTTGCGGGCAGGCTGATCGCAAGCTACGGCATGGACGAGGAATTCGGCCTCGCCGTGTTTGACGTGCAGAGCGCGGACGGCGCTTTCGGGCAGGAACTGCGCGGCCGCATCCGCAGCATTCTCGCGGAACAGTTTGAAAGGGCAAAACAATTCCTCACGGAGCACAGGCAGCAGCTGGAAAAGCTGGCGCAGGCGCTCCTGGAAAAGAACCATCTCAAAGGGGAAGAGGTGGAAAAAATTGTCGGCAACGTCTGATCGGGACGCCGGAAAATATATTTCTCATCAGGAGGGAAAATCATGCAAAAACAAGACACCAGGGAAAGAAGGGCAAAGGCAGTATTCAAGGAATTCTGCGCGGCTCTGGACGAGATCGACTGGAAGTATGAAAAGGACGAAAGCAATCTGACGATCTCCAGCGGGGCGCAGGGGGACGACCTCCCCATGAAATTCCGCATCCGCATCCTCGTGGAAAAGGAAGTCATTTCTTTCAGTTCGTGGATGCCTTTCGTCATCCCCGAGGACAAGAGGGTAGACCTCGCTCTCGCCATCTGCGCCGCCAACTACGGCCTGTGCCAGGGCAGTTTCGACATGGATCTGTCCGACGGTTCCATTCTCTTCCGTCTGACCGACTGCTACACCGACTGCGAAGGGCTGAGCAGGGAGCTGTACCGCGAAATGGTGGGCATCGCCACGCACACCATCGACGACTACAACGACAAGTTCTTTGCCATTTCCAAAGGCATGATGACCGTGCAGGAATTCATCAAAAGGGAAAACTCCTGACAAAAAAGCCCGTTCTCGTGCGAGAACGGGCTCTTATTTTACGGCTGCGCCGCTTATTTGCGGGGCAGCTTTTTTGTTTTCAGTCTGGCGGCGGGGTAGTGTTTGGGGCTCCCGAACAGGTTATAAAAGAGGGAACACAGGTTGACGATCGCCATGATGTTGGAGAGCAGCACGGAGAGATCGTTCAGCTTGTAATCGGAAATGTAGGTGACGGTCAGCAGCAGGAGAAGGGTGTACACCCGCACGCACGTCTTGGCGATTTTCAGTTTTCGCAGCCGCTGGTTGGGCGATCCGTGCAAAAACAAGTAATATTCGTAAGTGTATACGAGGGAAATGAGCACAAAACCCGCGCTCAGCGACGCGATGACGGCAATGCCCAGCGTTCCCCAGCGCAGGTAGGAAAATCCCGCGTACACGAGATAGGCGGCGTAGAGCGCGAGGTAGAGGATGCGCCCGAACAGAAATTTTGTCTTTAAGTTTTTGAGCAGATTTTTGTAATCGGTCGTATCCAGCGCGAGGTTGCGGATGACGGTGTACTGCGTTTTGTCGTGGTTTTCAAGGGCGCGGCGTTCGGCACTCTCCGCGTCTTTGAAGCTGAGCACGGCATACCGCCTCTTTCCCGAACGCGCCGAAATATAGCCGATCACGCAAAAGGCGAGCATTCCGCCCAGGTGCGAGCCCGCATACGAGAGAAATTGCACGATATTTTCGGGCGGCTGTTCGGCAAAGACAAGCGCAAACACCCAGGACGTGAGCACGTAAAGCAGGATGATGAAAAAGGAAATGCCCAGCGTCAGCAAAGTCAGGCGCAGGGCGGGCGTCTTTTTTCCTTTTTTCTGCGCGCGGGCGGCGGCAGGGGTGTAGAGCACGCTGAAAACGGTCATCGCCACCGTAAATCCGCCCACGGGCGCCGTCAGAGAAAAGAGGGGAGAGTTTTGCGCGGAACGCAGGGAGATCCCCAGCAGAAAGAGTACGGAATACAGGCAGATGCCTATTTCCACGGCGGGCGGAATGTACAGGCGGAACTTTTTCTGCACAAACACGGGCAGACTGACGAGCGCCAGCTCGAACGCCGTGTACAGCGTAAAGCCGACCAGGGAAAGCAGGGTGCCCTTGTCCCAGAAAACATAGGCGGCCGCCGCGCCCGCATAGGTGAGCAGGAGGATGGCGGCACACACGATGCAGACGATTCCCGTCGATTTTTTTCCGAAGATCTTTTCCAGCACGGCGCCCCTCCTTTTCCCTTTTGAAAGCATTATACCCCAAAAGGACGCAGAGCGCAAGTTTTTTTGGGGCGGGAGAAGGTCATAGCTTTGTGCGGAAGGTGAGGACGAGGTTTTTGCCCGCAATTTTTTGCTGCAAGGTGAATTGCCCGTCCTGCAGGCGCACCGTCTTTGTCCGCATTTTGCCGAGCATTTTTGCCTGAAAGGTCAGCTCCTGCCTCTCTTCGTCATAGCTCCATGTCCCGCCCTTTTGCTTTGTTTTGCCCGATTTGCCTACGGCGAAGGCGGAAAAAGTACCGTCCTCGCTGAGGGTGAGGGTCAGGCTCTGCCCCCCTTTGAGGAGGTCTTTTTTCCCCAGATGCGCGTACACGCATTCGTATTCCCCCGCGCACGGCTTGGCAAAGGCGCGCAGGGAGGTCAGTCCCGCGCTGCAGCCCGCAAAGACCAGCAGGCAGACGAGGAGCAGGGCGCACAGGGCGCGCAAGCGTTTTTTCTTGTCAAAAATCATTGCTTTTTCTTCCTTTACAGGGTATAATAAAAGTGATTGCGGCACTTTTGCACACAGTATGCGCTCTTTTGCGCAAATCTTGCGGCAGAAAAGGGGTTTTTATGAAATTTGACGTGGAACTCGTGGGGAAGATCGGTTCGATGGCGCTCATCGACAAGCAGGACAACATGATCGATTATACCCGCGTCGCGCGCCTCTCGCGCGAACTCAAACCCGGCTATATCTGGATCTCCAGCGGCGCCACCGAGATCGGCAGGCTGGATTACATGATGCGCGCGGGGAAAGAACTGCCCGACGACGAGGACGCCAAGACGGATTACGCCGCGCAGGGGCAGGCCATCCTCATGCAGACGTACCGCCAGTTTGTGGACAGCAAGTACTCCGTGCGCCAGATCCTCGTCGAGCATCATCATTTCAACGACGAAGTCAAGCGCGAGCACATCCGCAAGCTGCTTCTGCGCTGTGTCGAGCAGAACGCCATTCCCATCATCAACTACAACGACGCCGTGTCCGAAGCGGAAAACAGGCGCATGGAGATCGCGGCGCTCTCCCGCTCCCTGCTCAAAGTCCACGAGTGCATCGACAACGACGAGACGGCTTCCCTCGTCGCCTGCCTGGTCAGGGCGGAAACGCTGCTCATCTTCACCAGCGTGGACGGGATCTATTCCGACCCGCACGACCCTTCCACCCTGATCGAAGAGATCTCGGGCAAGGACGCGTACGAGGTGGTCGAAAACATCGAGCAATACAAAAAATGCTGCGAGGGCGCTTCCCGCAAGGGCGCCAACGGCGCAAAAGCCAAGCTCGAATATGTCAAGGAGGCGGCGGCGCAAGGTACGCGCGTGCTGATCGCCAACGGAAAATATTCCATCCGCGACGTGCTGTCCGGAAAGGTTCGTTGCACAAAAATCGGGATACGTTAACGTGTTTTTTGCACAAAACAGCGCGGGACGCCGCAAAAAGCGGCGTCCCGCGCTTTCAGTTTTCAGACAAAAAGACGGGCGGCCGCGTTTGCGGGCCGACCGTCTTTTTGTAAAGATTTACTCCATTTCGTAATGGCAACCGGAGATCTGCGTGGGAGGAAGAGTTTCGCCTTCCTTCATATACACGCTTCCCATACATTTGCCGTCGGGGTCTACCACCTTGTAGTTTGCCGTCTTGGGCGCCGTATCACCGGAATTCAGTCTCATATCTTTTACCTCCTGATTGAGATACAAAGAGTATGCGCAGAGATGCGGCGATTATGCGCGTTCACAAAAAAATTTCGCAGGCGAGCAGACAGGCGGAAAGAATGAACAGGTAGACGGAAAATCCCCAAAGCGCCCGCGTTTTTACCAGCTGCAGCATCCATTTTACCGAAAACAGCCCCGCCAGCGCGGCGCAAAGCGTTCCCACGGCAAGGGAGGAGAGGGGAATGGCGCTTACGGAAAGCGGGTCGCCGATCGCCTTGACAAGCTCCAGGCACACCGCCCCCGCCACCACGGGGATGGCGAGCAGAAAGGAAAAGTCCGCCGCCTTTTCCCTGTCCATGCCGCACAGCATCCCCGCCGCAAGGGTGGTCCCGCTGCGCGAAAGTCCCGGCAGAATGGCAAACGCCTGCGCGCCGCCCACAAACAGCGCGCGGCGCATCGTAAGCGGAAGGCTGTTTTGCTTTGCTCTGCCGCATAAGATGAGCAGGACTCCCGTCGCGGCAAAGGTCAGCCAAAGCCATTTTCCGCCGAAAAACAGCTCGTCCGTTATGTCGCCCAAAAGTACGCCCGCAAGGGCCGCGGGCAGCGTCCCCGCGGCGAGGAAGAACAGCATCTTGCGGTCCTCGCGCAGGATCCTCCAAAGTCGGGGTGCGTACAGAAGGAGCAGGGCGGCAAGCGTCCCCGCGTGCAGCATCACGCCGAGGAAGAGGTCTGCCCCGCCCGTGTCCGCCCCGAGGATGCGTTCAAACAGGAGCAAATGCCCGCTGGAGGAAACGGGCAGAAATTCCGTCAGCCCCTGCACCAATCCCAAAACCGCCGCCTTCCAAACTTCCATCACGCACCTCCTCTTTTAAGATATGCAGGCTTCGCGCGCAAAAGAAGAAAATCAAAAAAATTTGCGGCGATCGGTTCGCCGCAAAGGGAGTTGTTTAAAGTTGAAAAAACCTGTCTGCGCAAAATCGGCGCAGACAGGGGACTTTGGAGCCGGTGGTCATACAAGTTGTTCGCGGTGCTTTCCCTCGACGGCATCGGAAAACATTTCTTCCATTTTGTCGATGCACTTTTCAATGCGGAAGCGCTCGGCATACTTTATGTATTGCAAGCGCTGCTGTTCGCGCACTTCGGGGTGCTCGATCATATAATCGATCTTTGCGGCCAGGTCGGCTGGGTCGCCCGCCCTGTAGAGGTTGCTCTCGTTCTGCGCAAAGTGCTTTGCCGCGGACATCTTGCTGTCGGCAATGACGGGGACGAGCCCGCAGGTGATCGCCTCCACACAGGCGATGGATTCTATCTCCGCATACGCGCAATGCACGTACAGGTCGCAGTACTGAATGATGCCGACAAGTTCCTCCTTGCTGTGAAAGGCGATGACGGGCGGATTTTTCAGCTCTTGGCCGAGTTTTTGCAGCTTTTTCTTCTGCGGGCCGTCGCCAGCCAGAAAAATCTGGATCTTGTCTGCATGGCGGGAAAGCGCCGCGGCTTTCAGAAGTTCTGCCTGGCATTTTTCCTTGACCAGTCTGCCCGTGGAAAGAATGCAGAATTTATCCGCGTACTGTTCGGGTTTTTGTTTCTTTTCGGGGGTAAAGGCGGGGTCTACGCCGTTGGAGATCACGCGCAGGTCCTGCGTGTATCCGTGGTCGCGCAGTTGTTTTGCGATGAACAGGGTAGGGCAATGGATATACTGCGAATATTTGTAAAACCCCTTGAGAAAATTTTTGTAGATATAGTCGTTGACGGGGCGGCTCTTTTGCAGAAAAAAGTGGCTGCTCACGTTTTCCGGCTGAACGTGGAACGCCGTCGTCACGGGCTTGTGCATCTGCGCGCACAGCTTTACCGCCGATCTCCCGAGGGGGAAGGGCATCAAAACGTGCACCACGTCGCTCTGTTCGATCACCTTTTTCAAAACTTCCGCATTTGGCTTGGCAAGCACCACGCCGTTTTTGTTGACGTAATCGTTGAAGATCTTGAAATCGATCTTGTCCACGGCATAGTATCCCTCTTCGCCCTTGTCTCCGGGCGCCACGACAAGCACTTCGTGTCCGCGTTTTTTCAGGTTCAGGATTAACCTTTTCACCGTGATCGAGGTCCCGTTGTTCTCTTCTCCGAGAACGTCTGCAATAACTGCGATCCGCATTCCGTCTCTCCGATAGTTTTATTTTGTATCATCCGAAATTGTGGCGGCGGACTTTGCCGACACAAAAAGTATTCAGCTGCGCTTTGCCAGGATCTCCTGTCCTGCCGCCACGATGGGGGCGCACTTTGCGAGAATGGTGGAAAACGCCACCGAACGGTCGCTTTTCAGCCATTCGGTGTAGGTGTCCAGAACGCCCGCCGTGAGGAAGCGGAACACGCATTCCACGCATTCGGCATTTTCCTCGCCGTTTTTGCAGGATTGCAGATAGCGGCGGCACAGTTTTGCCGTAAACTCGTTTTTCAGCTTGGTCAGAAAGACGTCCGCGTCCTGCGAGTGACGGATAAAGTCCGCAAAGTGCGGATACGTTTCAAATACGCCCGTTGCCGTCGTCAGGAAAGGCAGGGGGTCTTGGGGGTCGAGGAAGTCCGTCGTGGGGTCGGTGGCCGCAAACACGCGCTCCGTGATCTCGTCGCGCAGTTCGTCCAGAACGTCCGTTATCCCTGCGTAGTGCAGGTAAAAGGTGGTGCGGTTGATGTCCGCCGCCGTGCACAGGTCCACGATCTTGATCTCGCGGACGCGCCTGCTGCACAAAAGCTGCAGAAGCGTGTTCTGAATGGCGCTCACCGTCTTTCGGCTGCGCTTGTCTTTCCTGTTCATTTTAATAACTCTCCTTTACTTTTACCCTTCTATTATAGCGGAAATTCCCATTTGTGTCAACAATTCCCGCCGATTTTTCAACATTTGTCGAATATATGCAAAATCGGCGTTATTTTGCCTGTTCGCCGTGCAGCTTGACGACGGATCTTTCCAGCGCCTTTTCCGCGCCTTCCCAAGGCAGGTCGGCGTTTCTGTAATCGTGCTTTGCGGCAAAGCGCTGCAGATCGGTCAGCAGTTTTTCCATCGATTTCTTTTCGAGGGAGGTGAGGGTGTAGATGTAATCTTTTTTGCGCCTGCCCGCAAAGGATGCGTATCTGAGCAGACTGCCGAAGTGTTCCAGGCAGAATCCGTCCGTGTTCTGCAAGGTCTGTTTGAAGTCCTTTTCCGCAAGGAACATTTCTGCCACCGTCTTGTAATAGCGGATCATGTTCACTTCCACCCCGTCGCAGATTACGCAGGTATCCTTGCAATGCAGAAAGGTCTCCGCCATCTTTGCCGCGCGCTTCGGGTCGGCGGTGATCTCCAGTTTGCCTTTCAGCGCCGTCAGACGGGTGATGTGCTGCAACGCCACCGAAAGCTTGTTCGGCCGCGCCAGCAGCATCTGCGTGTGATGCAGGCAAAATCCCTTTTCGTTGACCATCCGCCGCTGAAAGTCGTCCATTACCGATTCGTTGAGGTATTGTTCCGCCAGCCTCTTTTCCTGGATATTGCGGATACGGCAGAGGGGACAATCGTTCCCCGGAACAAATTCCTGATAGATGAGCATATTGCCGATATGGTAGTTCATGGCATCCTCCCGTAAGATCCTTGCATATCATTATAGTGCATCCCGCACGGAATGAAAAGCGATTTGCACAAAAAAAGAGTTTTCCTGCAATTTTATGTATACGTGAATTGCAATTTTGCGGGAAATAGTCTATAATAAAAAAGAAGAGTCAAAGCGGTGGAGCATAGCGATCAATGCGATGTCTGTTTATTTATAATCCCGTAAGCGGCAGGGGAAAAATTGCCTCAAAACTGGAAAAGATCGTGCGCAAGCTCGGGGAAAAGTACGAGATCGTCGATTCGTACGCCACGACGGGTTCGGGAGATATGACGCGCGCCGTGCGCGAAAACGCGGAAAAGTACGATGCCATCGTCTTTTCGGGGGGAGACGGCTCCTTTAACGAGGCGGTGCAGGGACTTTGCGAGGCGAACTCCGTGCCGGAATTCGGGTATATCCCCGGCGGAACGGTCAACGACGTGGCGCGTTCTCTGGGCATTCCCAACAACATTCGGGGCGCGCTCAAAGTCATTCTCACGGGCAAAAACGTCCTTTTGGACTGCATGAAGATCAACGACCGCTACGCCATGTACATCGTGGCGGCGGGCGCGTTTACCAGCGCCACTTACACCACGCCGCAGGCGCAGAAAAAATTGGTGGGAAGGGTCGCGTACGGGATCGAAGGCATCCGCAACAATCTGAAATTCGACGTGTTCAACGTCAAAATCGAGGGAAAGGACGCCGTTGCGGAATCGGAAAGCGTGCTCGTGCTGTTCATGAACGGCAAGTACGTCGCGGGCATGGGCCTGAACCGCCACGCCAGCATGACGGACGGGAAAATCGAGGTCGCCATCGTGCGCCAGCGCCCGCGCCCCAATTTCCTGCACAGGGTGGGCGCATATTTTGTGCTGGCAAAGCTCTTTCTGCTCGGATACCGCGTCAAGGAGCGCCGCATCGAAAAGCTGGAAGGTTCGCATTTCGAGGTGACGGCAGGGGAAGGCGTCGTGTGGAATTTCGACGGCGAACGCGGCCTTTCCGGCAAAGTGGTGGTGGACGTTCTGCCGGGGAAAGTGAACATGATCGTCCCCGCGAGAAAAAAAGATTTTTAAAAAGTACGGCCGCGCGGAAAGCGCGGCCGCATTGTTTTTTGAGGTACGTATTTCAAAAATTTGTGCAAAAGGGCGCGCGGCCGCGCACCCTTTTTCGCATCTTGCCGCAAAAACGCTGTGCGGCGGAAAATAAAAAATTCGGGTAATGCGCATACTGCCCTGCGGAGGCAGATATGTGTACTTGTATCGCAATGCGAAAAGGAAATTTCCTGTTCGGCAGGAACATGGACATCGAGCGTTCGTTCGGAGAGATGGTGGTGGCGGTGCCGCGCGCCTTCAGAATGCCGTACAAACTGGTCAGGGGGAGCGAACGGAGGTACGCCATGATGGGCATGGCAACGGTGCAGGAGGGCGTCCCCCTGTTTGCCGAGGCGTTCAACGAGCGCGGGCTGTGCATCGCCTCCCTTCGCTTTGAGGGGAACGCACATTACTTTCCCATGCAAAGGGACGGGGTGTACAACCTCGCGCCCTACGAGGTCATCCCGTTCCTTCTGGAACGGTGCGAAACGGTGTTGCAGGCAGTCTGCCTGCTGCGGCAGACCCGCATCGTCGCCCTTCCTTTTTCTCCCTCTCTGCCGCTTGCGCCCCTGCACTTTATTCTCGCGGACGCGCAGAATACTTTCGTTGCGGAGCCGCGTTCGGACGGATTGCATTTGTACGAAAATCGCGCGGGGGTACTCACTAACAACCCGCCTTTCCCGTATCAGATGCAGCGGCTCAGCGATTATATGCACCTCTCCGTGCGCCAGCCGCGCAACACCTTTTCGGCGGAACTGCCCCTGCGCCCGTACGCGCTGGGCATGGGCGCGATGGGGCTTCCGGGGGACGCCTCTTCCTGCTCCCGCTTCGTGCGCGCCGCATTTTTGCTGCACAATTCCAAAAAGGGGGAGGGAGCGGCGCATCTGTTCCATATCCTGTCCTCGGCGGCGGTGGTGCGCGGAAGCGTGATCACGGCGTCGGGGGAGGAGGAATACACCCGCTATTCCTGCGTCATCGATCCCAAAGAAGGCGCTTATTTTTACAGGACGTATGACGATTTAAGCGTCCGCTGCGTGCGGTTTTCGGAAACGGAGCCGGAGGGGACGCAGTTAAAGGAATATCTTCTCGGATGATACGACGAGGGGGGCGCCCCCCCGGGGGGGGGGGGGGCCCCCCCCGGGGGGGGGGGGGGCCCCCCCCGATGTTGGCGCCCCCAATGAATTTTTTTTTTATGTGAGACGGGGGGCCAAAACCGCAGAGCGGTT
>ERZ1090881.85-NODE-85-length-45242-cov-10.746520_pt1 | contig 45242 bp, 39 predicted proteins | sample MGYA00478470_ERZ1090881 | MGnify/ENA primary metagenome ERZ1090881 (study PRJEB33644, sample SAMEA5815736) | chicken gut metagenome | biome: Chicken; feature: Gastrointestinal Tract; material: Caecum | place: Ireland | collected 2019-01-01 | study: A study of the...
ATATAAAACAATAAGAGGATCGGCATGAACATTTTCTTATCGAATTTATCTGGCAAGTTTTTGTACGAACAAATTTACGAGCAGATAAAGCAGCAGATACTGGAGGGCACGTTAAGTGCCGGAGCAGCGCTGCCGACGATACGGGGACTGGCAAAAGACTTAAAAATAAGCGTCATCACGACGGCAAGGGCGTATTCCGACCTCGAACGCGACGGATTTATTTATTCGGTGGTCGGCAAGGGCAGTTTTGTGTCCGAACGCAATCAGGAATTTGTCAGCCGTCAAAATCGCAGCGAAATGCGAGAAAATATTCAAAAGGCGGTGCAGATAGCCCGGCGAATGAATATGACGCGTCAAGACTTTCGAGAATTTGTCGAAGAAGTTGCAGAGGGAGAACAATGGAAAGATTAACTGTCAACAATTTCAGCAAAAAATATGCCTCGTTTACGGCGGAGAATATAAGTTTTGCGGTAAAGCCCGGATCGATAGTGGGACTTATCGGCGAAAACGGCGCGGGGAAAAGCACCGTCATAAAAAGTATACTCGGTTTAGTGCAGCCGGGCGGCGGGGATATATTGTTTGACGGCCGGCCGATTAATTCACTTACAACAGCGCAGCGCCAGCAAATAGCGTTTGTCATGGACAATGCAGCCTTGCCTTGCGGCCGCGATGAAAAAGAAAGAATCCTTTCCGATACCGAAAAGATTTATGCGGAATTGAAGCGGATGACAATCATGGTGAAGAGAAGCAAAAGGCAGAGTAGCAAAAGGAAATGAACGACACAAAAGTTTGCCCGCAATGCGGGGCGCGCAACGAGGGACTGAACTTACAGGAAACGGACGGGTTATATATCTGCTGTAAGTGCGAAGCGGTCATCGGCACGAAGAAAAGAAGTACAGAAAATAACAGGGAGGCAGAACATGAAAAACAATAAAGAGTTGATCAGCGAGATCATTAAGGACATCAAGCACGATATGACGGACGAGGAAATTCTCGCATTATTGGCGGGAAGTAAAATATCGGTGAATCCCGCAAAAGAGGCGAAAGGCAAAGTCTCGTTCGGGCAGCGCGCGGCGGACGCGATCGCAAAATTTGCGGGGAGCTGGGCGTTCATCGGTTCGTTCGTCGGGGTGTTATTATTGTGGATGATCCTGAATATCTGCCTGGCGGCAAACGCCTTCGATCCGTACCCGTTTATCTTGCTCAACCTCGTATTGTCCTGCGTGGCGGCGATACAGGCGCCCCTCATCATGATGAGCCAGAACCGGCAGGAGGAAAAAGACCGTAAACGTGCCGAAAACGATTATAAAGTCAATCTCAAAACGGAGATACTGATCGAGGACTTGTATAAGAAAGTAAACCGCATACTTGCGCGGCAGGAGGCAATACAAAAATCTATGGAAGGACGAGAATACATAGATAGGGACGAAGAAAAACTTCAAAAAGCGGAGAAGAATGACAAATTGAAATGAAGACAACATTGCTATTTGTCCGCCATGGTCAAAGCATAGCGAACGAGAACGGAATTTTTGCCGGGCATCTCGATGTGCCGCTCTCTGAATTGGGGCAGAAACAGGCAGTCGAGCTAAAGGATTATCTTTTGAGCCGATATAAAATCGATGCCATATATTCGAGCGATTTGTCTCGCGCGTATGCAACGGTTTTACCGACGGCGGAGGCAATTAAAATACCGATTCAAAAAGATACGGCATTGCGAGAAATCGACGGCGGGAAGTGGGAAGGGATGCTGCAAAAGGAAATAGCAGTCGAATATCCGCAGGATTACGCTGTTTGGCACAATAATACCGGCTTTTCCCGGTGCACGGGCGGCGAGTCAATGCAGGAAGTGCAAAGCAGAGGTATAGCCGTTGTGGAGCGCATTGCGAACAAGCATTTGGGGCAAACGGTTTTGATCGCAACGCATGCAGGATTTTTGCGTGCAATGCAGTGTTATTGGAAAAAGTTGCCACTGTCAAAGATGAAAGACATAACATGGGTGCCCAACGCTTCTATTATCTTGAAACCTTTTTGGATAAGGTAGGCAGAGAACTGCCACAGCTTTTCAAAGTAGCCGTTGCTGTCGAAGATGGCCGAAAGATTTTCGGCAGGGTGGTAGGCGATGATCCTAAAATAGTTAGACATAGTGTTTTCTCCTTTGCGGTTTACTGCTGTATTTGCACGGTGCTTAACATTATAATAAGCGTTATAACAAAAAACATAGCAGTATTGCCGGACATAATTTTGTATTCCCTGTTTTATCCCGTTATAGTCCAGGCGCTGATTTTGCCGGTCATCTATAAATTGGGAGTGGAAAAGGGCCGGGCGGCGGTTATAATTGTCCTTTGCCTTGCAATAATGCTTTATATTTTTTTAAGCACGGCGCTGACTGCGTCGTCAATACCTGTGTTTGCGGCGGCTTTTATCGTGGCGGCGGCAGCGGGTGCGGTATCCTTCAATATATCGCTCACTATCCTCAAAAAGCAGGAGTTTTAAGCTGCGTCAGCCATAAAATCAAAAATTTTTCGAAAAGCGGTTGTCTGTTTTTTGCGGCTGTGATATAATGTATGAAAGGAGGAGAATCATGAAAATAGGAATTTCTCAAGAATTTAATAATTTTTACAAAAGCGACGAGATATTTTCCCGTCTTAAAAAAATAGGATATGACGGAGTGGACTACTCGTTGAGCAGTACATATTGTTGTCCCGATCCGCTGTTTTCGCGCCCGCGCAGCGAGTGGGTCAAACACTTCGAAGAGGTCGCCGCGGCATTAAAGCTCAACGGCATGGAAGCCTTGCAGACGCACGCGACGTTTTCGACCAATTTCGACGGCGAAACACGCCTGTCCCAACGCTGTCTCGACCAATATAAGCGCGAGATAGAAGCAACTGCGATACTCGGCAGTCCCTATATCGTCATTCATCCCATCAATATAGCGCTGTACGGGCGGGATAAGCAGCTGGACTATGACGTAAATATGGAGGCATTTGCCTTGCTCGAGCCGATTCTCAAACAGCACAACGTAAAGCTGGGCGTTGAGAATATGTTCGGCTGGGACGACGTAAGGCGCAGAAACTGTCCCACGGGATGCTCCCTGCCCGAAGATATGGTAAAGTACATCGACGGCACGCATTCCGACAGCTTTGTCGCCTGTCTCGACACCGGTCATATGCTGATAAACTGCGTGTCCCCGGCCGACGCGGTAAAAATTCTGGGCAAAAGATTAAAGCTGCTGCACGTTCACGACAATTACGGAATAACCGACAACCACAACGCGCCCACGCAGGGCATTGCCGATTGGAAGGCCTTTGCCGCCTCCCTTAAAGAAGTAGGTTACGACGGGGCATTCAGCATGGAAGTGAGTTTTGCGAGCGTAATGAAAACCGATAAAGAACTGTGCTGGGATTATGCGGAATTTGCATACAAGGCGGCAAAACGCATATTGGAGGTATAGAATAATGCAATATGAAAAAAAAGGCGATGTCATAGTGGCGCGCATCGATCCGGGAGAGGAAATTCTTAAAACGCTGGGCGATATAGCCGAAAAGGAGCATATTACCGCCGCCGCCATAACGGCGATAGGCGCAGTAAACACTTTCCGCGCGGGCATATATGACCTGTCGCGTCAACAATACACGGAAAGACAGTTTTCCGGCAGTTACGAAATAGTGTCTCTTTCGGGCAGTATCACCGAAAAAGACCAAGAGCCGTACTTTCACCTGCATATTGTGTGCGCCGGCGATGACGGCAGCTGCGTAGGAGGACATCTTAAAAGCGCCGTTGTGTCCGTGACGTGCGAAGTGTTTATTACCGCTATCGACATGAGTTTGTCGCGTATTCCCGATGAAAAGACCGGCATAAACATTATCCGCTTTAACGATAAAAGCGAATAAAAAATATTTATTTGCCTTGACAATAGCTTAATTATTGCGTATAATATTAATAATGAAACATCCGGGAGGAGAAAATTATGGCAAAGGGAAAAAGTGATTATTTTGGATTAGGGTACGTTGTCAGCCTCATTTTGGCGATTATACCCATTACGAGTTGGATTTGCGGATTTATTACGCGTCTTTTCGACGGCAAAATCGTAGCCGCAATACTTCGTTTGCTGCTCGGTTGGAATATCATTTGGATTGTCGACTTGTTTCTGATGATATTTACGAAACACATTTTGAGACTTCTCAACATCTAAAAAACTCAAACAGCCTTAGAAGGGCTGTTTGTTTTTTATATAACGGCGAAAAAAGCAGCAAAATGTCGATATTTGTCGAAAACGGGTAGAAAATGCGACGCGACAAAAGAAAATTTACACTTTTTCAAAATTTGTCGCCAAAAAACGCGCCGATCCGATTGATTTTCCCGCCTTACAGCAGTTATAATTCTCACGTAAAAGGAGAAATAGCATGAACAGAGTGGATATAAGAAAAAGTGTTGCGCTTTTATTGATAGGATACGGCGTTAGTATTCGCACGCGCGGATTCCGTCTGTGCATACAGAGCGTCGAGCGCATGCTGTTTGACGCGGACAACAGCACAAAGGCGCTTTCGAAAAGCGCTAAGTATGCCGGCATAGACATAAAGTCCGCCTACAAATATGTGCTGTGCAACGCCTTAAAAGTAGGTAAACGCCTGCAACGCAAGCTTACGCCCGGCGAGCTGCTGCAATTTCTCGCCGAAAACGTTGCCGAACGCGCCATAAAGGACGATTGGCATCATAATAGCGATACTTTTTATTCGCTGGGCAGTAATTTCTGACCGTTTTTTTGATAATATCTCCCGCTTGCAGTCCCGGCAAAAAACGCCGGGTTTTTTGTTTATGCAAAAAAGACGTCATAAAAATGTCAACATACCGTAAACGCTTGCTTTTGGACGCGGAATTTAGTATAATAGACTTTTGTAAGACAGGCACCAAAGAGGAGAAAAATATGAATAAAATCGGTTTTGACAACGACAAGTATCTGTTATTGCAGTCCGAAAAAATCAGGGAAAGAATAAACACCTTCGGCGGCAAACTTTATTTGGAGTTCGGCGGAAAATTGTTTGACGATTTTCACGCGTCGCGCGTTTTGCCGGGCTTTAAGCCGGACAGCAAGCTGCAAATGCTGCTTAAAATGAAGGACGAAGCGGAGATTGTCATTGTCATAAACGCCGCCGCCATCGAAAGCCTTAAAATGCGCGGCGATTTGGGCATAACTTACGACATGGACGTTTTAAGGCTCATCGACGCCTTCCGCGAAGTGGGATTGTATGTCGGCAGCGTATGCCTGACGCAGTTTGCCGAGCAGAAACTGGCGAAAAAATTCGAAAAAACGCTAAAAAAACTGGGAATAAAAACTTACCGTCATTATCCCATCGCCGACTATCCATACAATATAGACGGAATTGTCGCCGAGTCGGGGCTGGGCAAAAACGACTACATCGAAACGTCGCGCAGGCTTGTGGTGGTCACCGCGCCCGGACCGGGAAGCGGAAAGATGGCCACATGTATTTCGCAGCTCTATCACGACAACAAGCGCGGAATAAAATCCGGTTATGCCAAGTTTGAGACTTTCCCCATTTGGAACCTGCCGCTTAAACACATGGTAAACGTGGCTTACGAGGCGGCTACCGCGGATCTTAACGACGTCAACATGATAGACCCGTATCATTTGGAAAGTTACGGCGTAAGCACCGTAAACTACAATCGCGACGTCGAAATTTTTCCCGTACTAAACCGTATGTTCGAAAAGATTTACGGCAAATCGTTTTATAAATCTCCCACAGATATGGGCGTAAACATGGCGGGGTACTGCATAACGGACGATGCGGTGTGCGTCGAAGCGTCCAAGCAGGAGATAATACGCCGCTATCTTACGGCGCTGTGCGACCGGCGCAACGACAAGGTGGGCGACGCCGTAGTGGCTAAAATCGAGCTGCTGATGCGCCAGAACGACATAAGCATAGAAGAACGCAGGGTAGTGGCCGTCGCGCGGGAAAAAGCCGAAAAGACGGGCGAACCCGCCGCCGCCATAGAGTTAAACGACGGCCGCATAATAACGGGCAAAACGTCGCTGCTTTTAGGTGCTACCAGCGCCATGCTGCTCAACGCTCTCAAAGCGCTGGCGGATATAGACGACAAGGCGCTTTTATTGTCGCCGCACCTTATCGAGCCCATTCAGGAATTAAAGACAAAACATCTCGGCGGGCACAATCCCCGGCTGCATACGGACGAAATTTTAATAGCTCTGGTACTGAGCGCCGTCACCGATGAGATTGCCGACAAAGCCATGCGGCAGCTGCCGGCGTTGCGCGGGACGGAGTGTCATTCAACCGTCATTTTGTCTCAGGTGGACGTAAACGTATTAAAAAAGCTGGGCATCAACTACACGTCCGATCCCGTCTATCAGACAAAAAAACTGTATCACGCAAAATAAAGTTGCAATAACCGCCATTATGTTGTATACTAAGACGGAAAACAGCAATATATCAACTAAGAAGGTAATAGAAATATGAAATTAGGAGTAGTGGGTCTCCCCAATGTGGGCAAAAGCACGCTTTTTAACGCGATTACGGACGCCGGAGCGGAATGCGCGAATTATCCGTTCTGCACTATCGAACCCAATGTGGGCGTGGTGGCGGTGCCGGACGAGCGGCTGCAGGTGTTGGGCAAAATGTACAATACGAAGAAGATTACGCCGGCGGTGCTGGAATTTGTAGACATAGCGGGACTGGTCAAGGGCGCGTCGGCAGGCGAGGGGCTCGGCAATAAGTTTTTGTCCCATATACGCGAAGTGGACGCTATTGTGCATGTTGTAAGATGCTTCGTAAACCCCGACATAATTCACGTCGAAGGCAGCATCGACCCCATACGCGACATCGAAACGATCAATCTCGAATTGGTGCTTGCCGACATGGAAACGGTAAAAAAACGTCTCGACAAGGCGGAAAAATACGTCAAAACCGGCGAAAAAGCCTATATCGACGAGGCGCAGCTGCTAAAAAAGCTGTACGACCATCTCGAAAAAGGACAGTGCGTGCGCACTTTGCCGCTCAGCGACGACGAAAAGAAGATGACGGAAGGATTTTTTCTTCTCACCTCAAAGCCGGTTATTTACTGCTGTAACATAAGCGAAGACATGATAGGCCGCCAAAACGAAATGACCGAAAAGGTCAAGCGGTTCGCCGCGTCGGAGGGAGCCGAAGCAATTGAGATTTGCGCCAAGGTAGAGGCCGAAATAGCTCAGCTTCCGCCGGAAGAACGCCCCATGTTTCTGGAAGACATGGGACTGAAAGAAAGCGGTCTTGACAGAATAATCAAAGCCGGATATAAGCTTTTGGGCCTTATAAGCTATCTGACGGCGGGCGAAAAAGAAGTGCGCGCATGGACTATCGAAAAGGGTACAAAGGCGCCCCAGGCGGCGGGAAAAATACACAGCGACTTCGAAAAGGGCTTTATCCGCGCCGAGATAGTGTCGTATGACGATCTCGTGTCTTTAGGGTCTATGACCGCCGCAAAGGAAAAGGGAAAAGTGCGCAGCGAAGGCAAAGATTACGTAATAAAGGACGGCGACGTCGTGTTGTTCCGTTTCAACGTCTGAGAGGAGTTTTTATGGATTACAAAACTATTATCATGTCGGCGATAGACGGCGGTAGTTTGTCGAAAGACGAAATATATTCCGCCCTTATGCCCACCCAAAACGAAAAAAACGGAGAAATGTGCCTGCCGTGCTTTAAATTTTCCGCCAAACTCCGCAAGCCGCCGCAACAGATCGCATCCCAGTTACAGCAGTCGTTAAAGGAAAACGTCTTTATAAAAAAGACGGCGGTAGCGGGAGGATATCTCAATTTTTATTTTGACCGCGCGGCCGTGGCAAAGGAAGTAATGGGCGGGCTTCGGGACAAAGATTACGCTTTGCCGCCGCTGGAAAACAACGGAAAAACCGTCTGCATAGACTATTCGTCCATCAATATAGCAAAACCTTTTCATATAGGGCACCTTTTGACGACGGCCATAGGCGGTTCGCTGTACCGCATAAGCAAATTCTGCGGCTATAACGCCGTCGGAATAAACCATCTTGGAGACTGGGGTACGCAATTCGGCAAACTCATCGTGGCGTACAAAAAATGGGGCGACGACGAGGACATAAAAAAACGCAACATACGCGCTCTTTTGGATTTGTACGTGCGTTTTCACAAGGAGGCGGAAACGCATCCCGAATTGGAAGACGAAGGCCGCCATTGGTTTAAGAAGATAGAAGAAGGCGACAAGGAAGCGCTTGCCATTTTTGAAAGTTTTAAGCAAATCACCCTGCGCGAAGTACAAAAGGTCTACGACCGACTGGGCATTACTTTCGACAGCTATGCCGGCGAGAGCTTTTACAACGACAAGATGCAGCCGGTCATCGATACGCTAAAAAGCAAAAATCTCTTAAAGATGTCCGAAGGCGCCGAAGTCGTGGATCTCGAAGAATACGGCATGCCGCCTTGCCTTATCCTAAAAAAGGACGGCACGACATTGTACGCGACGCGCGATCTTGCCGCCGCTATATACCGCAAAAAGACGTACGACTTTTACAAAAATCTTTACGTCGTCGCATATCAGCAGAATCTTCATTTCCGTCAGGTCTTCAAAGTGCTGGAACTGATGGGATACGAATGGGCAAAGGACTGCGTTCACGTTCCCTTCGGTATGGTGAGCTTGGAAGGGGCGGGCAGTTTGTCCACGCGTAAAGGCAACGTGGTGTTTTTGAGCGACGTGCTTGATAGCGCCGTAGAGAAGGCAAGGGAAATAATAGACGCGAAAAATCCCGATCTGCCCGAAAAAGACAAGACTGCGTCGGACGTGGGCGTGGGAGCGGTGATTTTCGGAGCCTTGTCCGGCAGCCGCATAAAAGACATATCGTTTTCGCTGGAAAAAGCGCTGTCTTTCGACGGCGAGACGGGGCCATACCTTCAATATACGCACGCGCGCTGCTGTTCGATTCTGGACAAGGCGGGCGAAGTAAAGGGCTACGCGGATTTTTCCGTTTTGGAACAGGACGAGGCGTTTGCGCTCGTAAGGCTGACGGACGAATTTTATCACACGGTTTTGCTCGCGCTGGAAAAATACGAACCCAGCATAATAAGCCGCTATCTTATAGACGTGGCGCAGGCGTTTAACAAATTTTATGTCAACAACCGCATTCTGGGCGAGAGCGACAACGTCACGTTTACGCGCCTTATGTTGGTAAGGGTGGTTGAGTCGGTTTTAAAAACCGGTCTTAATCTCATATTGCTTAATGCGCCCGAAAAAATGTAGGAGAAAAACGTTTTATACACGCTAAGGAGAAAAATATGATAAGCAAAAATATCATCTTTACCAAAGTAAATACCTCCGAACTTGTAGACGAGCCGGTTGCAGATCCCGCACCGCATCAGATAGTGGTAAAGCTTGCGTGCTCTACCGTCAGCAGCGGAACGGAAAGAGCCAATATTACCGGCAGCCCCAATGTCACGATAAACAGCCGCGATACCGTCGCGCATTTTCCCCGCCGCAGCGGATACAGCTCGTCGGGAACGGTATATAAGACAGGCTCTGCTGTCACGGACTTAAAGCCGGGCGACCGCGTGGCGCTTTTTTGGAGCACGCATTCTCAATATTGCGTAATAGACGCCGCTAACGCCGTAAAGCTGCCCGACGAAGTGTCGTTTTCCGACGGCGCGCTTATGCATATAGCCGCTTTTCCCTTGGCGGCGATAAGGAAGTGCCGTCTGGAAACGGGTGAAAGCGCGCTTGTCATGGGGCAGGGAGTGCTGGGCCAGATTGCGGTAAAACTGCTGCGCGCAGCGGGCGCCGTACCCGTCATTGCCGTCGATCCGTTGTCCGACAAGCGTACCGAGGCGCTCAAAATCGGAGCCGATTACGCGCTTGACCCGTTTGACGGCGAATTTTGCCGAAAAGTAAAAGATATATGCGGAGGCGTAAACGTCGCCATAGAAGTCACCGGCAACGGACCGGCGCTCGATCAATGCCTTGACGTCATGAAAAAGATGGGAAGAGTGGCGCTTTTGGGCTGCACGCGTTCGTCGGATTTTACGATAGACTATTACCACAAGGTGCACGGACCGGGAATATCGCTGATAGGCGCACACACCGCGGCGCGTCCCGAAAAGGAATCTTCGCCGGGGCTGTGGACGACGCACGACGATATGGCGGCTTTGATAACGCTTATAAAGTACGGCAGACTGGATCTCAAAACATTGGTTGCCGAAGTGCATTCTCCTTTGGATGCCCCCGCCGTTTACGAACGGCTGTGCTCTTCGAAAGCCTTTCCGGTGGTGCAGTTTGACTGGATGCAATTATAAACATATTGCAAGTTAGCCGGCATCTGCGGCAGGAGGGATATTATGAAAAAAATTAAAATTGCCCTTATAGGGAATGTGCACGACCACGCGCTCGCCAATTTCAGCGTCCTTAAAAGCCATCCGGAAGTGTTCGACGTGGTGGGCGTATGCAACCTTGTCCCGGGGAAGGACGAGTCGAGTTATGCAAACGAAAAGACCTTTACCATGCAACAGCTGTTGGATATGGACGAGCTCGACGCGGTGCTTATAGAATCGGGAAAGGAAAACGAAGTTTACGACGCCCAGAAGTTTGCCGCAGCGGGCAAGGCGCTGTTTATCGACAAGCCCGGCAGCAGCAATTGCGACGAATACGATAAACTGCTGGATATCGTGCAAAATAAGCAGTTGCCTTTTGCGCTCGGGTATGTCTATCGCTTTAATCCGATGGTGCAAAAAGCACTCGAAATGCAAAAAAACGGCGAGCTCGGTACGGTATATTCGGTGGAAGCGCAGATGAGCGTAAGGCACGATATGCAAAAGCGCCGCTGGCTCATGAGATATAAAGGCGGAATGACGTTCTTTCTCGGCTGTCATCTTATAGACGTCGCGTGTACGTTTTTGGGCTTTCCCAACAAGGTTTTGCCGCTGGGATTCAGCAGCGGTCACGACGGACTTACAAGCTGCGACGTAGGGGGAGCTCTTCTTATGTATGACCATGCGCAGGCATATTTACGCACATCCGCCATCGAAGTAAACGGCTACGGCCGCCGCCAGATTGTGATAAACGGCACTGCCGGCACGGTGGAAATACAACCCGTCGAATATCACATCAAAAACGTTAAGTGCGAAGACAATGTGCTCGCCGTCGCGAAAATAACGCTGCAAAAAGACAATCCGCCGCAATGGGATGAAGGTGGAAAGACGCAGGAAAGTCAGCCTTTCGCCCGCTATACGCCCATGCTCATGCAGTTTGCCGCCCAGGTTCGCGGCGAAGAGGGATATGTAAGACCGCTGGAATACGAACGCAAGCTCATGCGTACGATTGTCGCCGCTTGCGGAGCGGATAACGAAGTGTTTATTCCCGAAAACGTCTGAAAATAAAATTATCGCGAAAAAACCCTGTCGTTCGGGGTTTTTTCGTTTATTTTATTGACAAAACTATTTTTACGGGATATAATATATTTAATATCGGCATCGCAGAAGCGATAAAATAAATAATTTAAAGGAGAGGAAAAGATGAGTTACAGGTTTATTTTAAACGAAACCGCATATTTCGGTCGTGGAGCGCGGCAGGAACTTTATGCGGAAGTCAAAAAGCGCGGCTACAAAAAGGCGTTTGTCGTCGCCGATAAGGATTTGATTAAATTCGGCACGGTAAAAATGGTTACGGACAAGCTGAAAGATATACCTTACGAGGTATTTTCGGACTTTAAGGCAAATCCTACGGTAACCAACGTAAAGGACGGCATTGCCGCATATGAAAAAGCCGGCGCGGATTTTATCATTGCGGTGGGAGGGGGCTCGGCGATAGACACAGCCAAGGCCGTTGCCGTTGTCGCCGCAAATCCCGAATTCGCAGACATAGTCTCGCTGGAAGGCACCGCCGATACGAAAAACAAGTGCGTGCCTATAATTGCGCTGCCTACGACTGCCGGCACAGCCGCCGAAGTCACCATAAATTACGTCATTACGGACGAGCAGAGCGGCCGCAAAATGGTTTGCGTCGACCCGCACGACATTCCCATAATGGCGATTGTGGACGCCGAACTTATGGCCACCATGCCGAAAGGGCTTACTGCGGCAACGGGTATGGACGCGCTTACCCATGCCATAGAGGGATATATCACAAAGGGCGCGTGGCAGCTGTCCGATATGCTTTCCATAAAGGCTGTCGAAATAATAGCGAAAAATTTGCGCGCGGCCGCCGCCAACGGAAATGACATGATTGCGCGTGAAAACATGGCGCTGGCGCAATATGTCGCCGGTATGGCTTTTTCCAACGTGGGATTGGGCTGCGTTCATTCGATGGCGCATCCTTTGGGCGCACGATTCGACGTTCCACACGGCGTTGCAAACGCGTTGCTGCTGCCGATAGTAATGGAGTACAACCGTCCCGCCGCCAAGGAGAAATATTGCGATATCGCCGCGGCAATGGGCGTCGACATAACCGGCATGTCGGTGGAAGAAGGGTCGATCGAAGCCGTTGAGGCGGTCAAAAAGCTGGCGTCGGATCTCGGCATCCCCAAACAATTACGGGATCTCGGCATTCCCAAAAGCGCTCTTCCGATGCTGGCGGCCGACGCGATCAACGACGTTTGCACCGGCGGCAACCCGCGCGAAATAACCAAAGAAGATATTCTGGCGCTGTACGAAAAAGCATATTAAACAAAATTTATATGCAGATAACCATCATTTATATGTGTATACTGTGTAAATCGTTTGACAAAACGGAGCAAATACGGTATAATACTAAGGATCTTTAAGCGGATGCGGGACATCGGCAAGCTCACAAGAATGCGGCACATATTGATAATTTTGCACTTAAATCTGTTTGAAGGTCTCTTCGGACAGATTTTTTTTGAGGATCTTATGAAATTCAAGGCCAAACTGATGGACGAAAATGCAATAAGGCGCGCGCTGGTGCGCATCTCGCACGAGATTACCGAACGCAACAACGGCGTAAGCAACCTGGTGCTTGTCGGCATCAAGAGCCGCGGCGTTCCGCTTGCCGGCATTATTGCGGACAACATAATGTCGTCGGAAGGCGAGCGTCCCGAAACGCGAGAGCTTGACATACGGCATTACCGCGACGATTTAAGGGCAATAGCGGCCGATCCCGTAGTAGACGAAAGCGTTAAATTTTCCGTCCAGGGCAAAAAGATAGTGCTTGTAGACGACGTCTTGTACACCGGCAGGACTGCGCGGGCGGCGCTGGAAGCGCTTATTAAGCAGGGAAGACCCGCGCTCGTACAGCTGGCGGTGCTGGTGGACAGAGGACACCGAGAGCTGCCCATACGAGCCGATTATGTGGGCAAAAACCTTCCCACCTCGCGCAGCGAAGAAGTAAAGGTAAATATCCCGCCTTACGACAGCGAAATGTCGGTGGAATTGTACGAAAAGTAATCAACTCTAAAAGCAGAGTGAAATAAAACAAAGGAGAAACATTATGAAACTTGTTTACGACGTAAACGACAAACCCGGTTGGGGCAAAACGTTTGTTTTCGCGCTCCAACAGCTGCTGGCCATCATGGCGGCGACAATAGCCGTTCCCATGACCGTCGGCAACGGCATGAGCACCACCGCGGCGCTGTTCGGCGCGGGCGCGGGCACCATCGTGTACCTGCTGTTTACAAAGTCGAAAAGCCCCGTTTTTCTCGGCAGTTCGTTTGCCTTTATAGGTTCTATGATTGCTGCGTTCGGCGGCGCATGGTCGATGCAGCTGGGATATCTCGGCCTGATAATCGGCGGCGTGTTTGCCGGTCTTGTGTATGTGGTAATCGCCATAATAGTCAAATTCGCCGGCGTAAAATGGATTGACAAAATCATGCCTGCGGTCGTCATCGGACCCACCGTGGCCATCATCGGTCTTTCGCTGGCCGGAGGAGCCATTTCCGATCTTATGGAAGGCGGACTGCTCAAAGAAATCAACAATTACGTCGTAAATACGTCGGGAGCGGCGCCCGTAATAGAAGAAGTTACTTCTTCCGTGCCCGTCGCCAACCCGTACATAGCGCTTATATGCGGACTTGTGACGCTGCTTGTCACCGTCGTATGCTCAGTGTACGGCAAGAAAATGATCAAAATGATACCGTTTATTATGGGCATCATGGCGGGATATGCAACGGCGGCAATTTTTACCGCGATAGGCATGGCTGCCGGCGTCGAAGGGCTGCAAATCATTGATTTCGCGCATTTTCAGGGAGCGTTCAGCAACTGGCTGCCGTCTTTCTCGTTCATGGAAGGATTCAAGGGACTCAAGGAGCTTTCGTCTGTCAATCTCGGCACATATTTCGGAACGCTTGCCGTGGCATACGTTCCCGTAGCGTTTGTCGTCTTTGCCGAACACATTGCCGACCACAAAAATCTGTCGTCCATCATCGAAAAGGATCTGCTCACCGAACCGGGATTGCACAGGACCTTGCTGGGCGACGGCGTAGGCTCGATGGTAGGAGCTTTCTTCGGCGGCTGCCCCAACACGACTTACGGCGAATCGGTGGGCTGCGTGGCAATATCCGGCAACGCGTCCATACGCACGATTTGGCTTACCGCAATACTTGCGATGGTGGTGTCGTTTATTTCGCCCTTTGCCGTCTTTCTCGAAACCATACCCCCGTGCGTAATGGGCGGAGTATGTATAGCGCTGTACGGCTTTATCGCAGTGTCGGGTCTCAAAATGATTCAGAAGGTAGACCTTGGCGACAACAGAAATCTGTTCGTCGTATCCGTAATACTTATTGCCGGTATCGGCGGCCTTGTCCTGACGTTCGGTGAAATAACCATCACCAGCGTGGCATGCGCTCTTATTCTCGGCATCATCGTCAATCTCATCGTAAACATCAAAAAAGACGATAGTCCCGCTGCCGGCAACGCCGACGAAGCGACGGCTGCCGTTTCGGCCGAACAGCAAGAAGAAAATAAATAACCGTTTTGTATTTTTAGAGGCCGTCCCGTAAAAAGGGGCGGTCTTTTGCTTTGTTTTAAGTCAAAAATGCGCCTCCAAACTTTACTTGACGCATTTTTTGTGTTATAATGTCCGTAATGAATATTTTGCGCCTCGAACTTAATTATTTCCGCAATTATATCGCCCAGAAGGTGGAGCTAAGCCCCAACGTCAATATTTTTTCGGGCGATAACGCTCAGGGAAAAACCAATCTTTTGGAAGCGGTATATTTTATGAGTCTCGGCAAGAGTATGAGCACGCCGCGCGATAAAGAACTCATTATGTGGAACCATAAACGCGGCCGCGTAAAGGCGGAGATAAGCAAAAACGCAGGCGTAAAGACGGTGGAAATAGTTTTGGACACGGAGACAAACAAACGCGTCGCCGTCAACGGTATGCCTATTACGCGCATAGGCGAGCTGATGGGCGTAATTACAACGGTATTGTTTTCGCCCGACGAGATAGACATAATTAAAGACACGCCGCAAAAACGCAGGCGGTTTATGGATATCGCGCTGTGTCAATTGTCCAAATCGTATTTTTACTGCCTTTCCGACTACAACAAAATTCTCGCCCAGCGCAACAAACTGTTAAAAAAATCCGCCCCGGCCGGCGCGGTGGAAGTGTGGGATATGCAGCTTATTGCCCGCTGTGCCAAAATAACGCGCACTCGCCGCGAGTTTGTGCGCCGCCTGGAAAAATACGCCGCCGAAAGCCATCTGTTTTTGACGGACGGCAGTGAAAACCTGCAAATAAAATATGAAGGAACGACGGGCGACGACGAAAAGGAAATAAAGCAGAATTTTTCACGCCGGCTCAAGGACTGCATGGAAATCGATTATAAACACGGGTACACGCATTGCGGGCCTCAGACCGACGACCTCGTGGTCATGCTGGACGGAACGGATGTGCGTAAATTCGGTTCGCAGGGGCAGCAGCGCAGCTGTGCGCTCAGTCTAAAACTTGCCGAAATGAAGCTTTACCGCGACGAACAGGGAGAATACCCCGTTTTATTGCTGGACGACGTCTTCTCCGAACTGGACAGGGCGAGAGCGTGCCGCCTGGCAGAGGCTGTGGCGGGTTTTCAAACAATAATCACATGCACACATTTGCCGCCCGAAATAATTTCGGCGCTGGAAAAATATAGTGAATTTATTGTCAGCGGCGGTAAAATAACAAAAAAATAGGACATTCTTGCTGACTAATTAAGCAATTTTGTCCAAATAAAAGTATGGCCTATATGTTGACTTTTTCGTTTCTTTGAGCTATAATTTGCGTACAATCTTTAAAGTTGAAAAAGCACTTAAAAACAAAATTCGCCTTTGTCGGGGAAAATACTGTTTTTAGGAGAGATCTATGGACGTAATTAAGCATTCCTGGAAGTACTGGAAGAAAATATGGCCGAGGATGTTGATCATTGTCGTTGCCGCCGTATTGATGATACTATTAACGCTGCTGACGCCGCAGATTTCTCAGCTTATCATAGATAAGGTGATTTATCCGGCGCTCGGCCAGCCGCTCGAACAGCAGAACGACTCAATACTTGATTTTTTGGTGGCGGGTTTCTCTCCCGATAATTACGTCGGAATTTGCATAATGCTGCTTTCCTGTTTGGGCGGAATGCTGCTGCTGCAATATGTTATCCACTATTTCAGGTGGAATTTTGCGCATGCGTCCAATCGTTTGATTGCCAACGATATTCGCCACGACGCTTTCCTTAAATATCTTAACTGTTCGCCGAAAGTGCTACATTCCTACAGCAGCGGCGATATGATGAATATACTAAGCAACGATATCGACAATGTCATGGACCTTTATCAGCATCGTTTCATTATGCTGTTCAATGCAGTGGGGCAAACGCTGGGCGCCATTGTAATTATGCTTATTACTGACGTGCGAATGGCAATAGCACCCCTTGCGCTCAGTGTAATATCGCTGTTTTTGTCGGTGCGCTACAACAGGGCGCTTAGAAAATGTTATGCGGATATACGCGAAGGCAACGTCGACCTCAACTCCTGCATACAGGAAAACATAAACGGCGTCCGCGTCATACGCAGTTTCGCGACGGAAGACGACGAGATGCGCAAGTTCGAAAAGAAAAATCAGCGCTTTCGCGACAATTACATAAATCTTACCAAAGTGGCGGCGAAATACAATATGTACTTCCGCCTGATAGGATACGCCATGAGCGTGGCGTCCATGATTGTGGGCATTATACTCGCCGTCGACGGCGAAATATCTCCCGGACAGTTTACCACCTTTACGACATATACCGGTACGCTAAACGGTCACATGATCTCCATTGCTACGGAAATAGGCAACATTCAAAACTGTATGGTGGCGGGAAGAAGACTGTTTGCTTTTCTCAACGCGCCCGACGGCTTCGACCACTCAAAAGAAAGTCTCGATATGCCCGCGCGTCCCAATTATAAATTCAACGCGACAGTCATGAATTTCGACAACAGCGCGCCGGCATTAGATCATGTCGACATAGACATTTCTTACGGCAAAAAAATCGGCATTATGGGCAAAACCGGCTGCGGCAAATCGGTCATCATGCGGCTTATAAACAGGTTTTACGACTGCTCCGGAGGCAGTATAACGGTGGACGGACACGATATAAGCGAATATAAGCTGGAGGACGTACGGCGCGCGACGTCGTTTGTCAGTCAGGACGTATTTTTGTTTTCGGAGACCGTCGCCAGGAACATAGCCTTTTACGACGAGGGAACGGATATGGACAAGATAGAGAAGTTTGCCGCACTCGCCCGCGTCAATAAATTTATTCCGCGTCTTTCCGACGGTTACGAAACCGTGGTGGGCGAACGCGGCCTGGGCTTGTCGGGCGGACAAAAACAGCGTGTATCCATCGCGCGCGCCCTTTATAAGGAAGCGCCCGTTCTCCTGTTGGACGACTGCACGTCGGCGCTCGACTATCAGACGGAAAAGGAAATCATTGACAACATAAGCAAAAATTACGGGGATAAAACGCTGATTATCGCCTCCAACCGCGCCACCAGCGTGTCCTTCTGCGACGAAATTCTTTACATGGAAGACGGCGTCATCATCGAACGCGGCACGCACGAAGAACTCATGGCCAGGAAGGGCAAGTACTGGATGATTTACAACGAACAGATGGTCAACAAGCAAGAGGAGGTGGCGTAAAATGGCAAGAAACCGTTATTACGAAGACGAACAAACCAAAAAGCTCTCCAAAAGTCAGTTGCGCCATGCGCTTCAGTTTGTAATTCCCTACCGCAAGCTTTTGTCGGTGCTGTTTATCTTAATGATAATCATCACGTTTATTTCCATGCTTCCGCCCATGATCAACGGCCTTATAGTCGACAACGTCATTCCCAAGAAGGAATATCTGGGCATGGACTACGTCACGCTGTCGGTGGTGTTGATAGGCGCGTATGTAATAGCTGTGGTCACAGATACCATATTCAGCTATTTCCGTCAGTTTTATATGACAAAAGTGGGGCACGGCATAGTGCACGACATCCGTTACGCCACATACGAACATCTGCAAAAGCTGGCGTTTGATTTTTACGATTCGCGGCCCAACGGTAAAATTCTGGTGCGCGTCACCTCGTATCTCGACGAATTGGCAACGGTATTTTCGTCCAGCATAATAATGCTAATACTCGACGTTGTAAAAGTCATCGCCATATTGATATGGATGTGTGTGGTGGGCAGCTGGCTTACGCTCATCATGATTGCAGCCGTAATACCTATGGTGTTTCTTCTCGGGTGGATAGCGCGCGTACTCGAACGTCGCCGCCGCGTGTACCGCGAAAAACGCAGCAACCGCATTGCCTACATTGCCGAAAACATTCAGGGCAGCAGCGTCACTACGTCTTTCAACCGCCGCCAGCGCAATACCGAAATTTATGACGAACTCAATAAGGAAGAGCGCAAAAAGTGGCTCAAAGTCATTCATGTCAACGAATTGCACTATCCCACAATGAGCGGATTCTTCTACATCGGCATAATCATAGTTTATGCGGTGGTGGTATATATGGTCACCTCGGGCATGGGGCTGGGGTCGCTTACCCCCGGCGCGGTTATAAGCTTTATCGCCTACGCCGGAATGTTGAGCGCGCCGCTCAACGAAATAGCCACCTATTTGCAGGAAATATCCAGCGCGGTCAGCAACCTTGAAAGCGTAATGGACATTCTTGAAGTGGAGCCCACCGTTTACGACGAACAGGACGCCATAGAGATGCCGCCCATAAAAGGCGACGTAAAGTTCGAAAACGTATATTTCAGCTACGAAAACGCGCATATTATTCTCGAAAACATCAATTTCGAGGTGCCCACGGGAAAGATGGTGGCGCTTGTCGGCCCCACCGGCGCGGGCAAGACCACAATAGTCAGCCTGCTGTCGCGTTTTTACAACGTGGACAGCGGAACCATATACATTGACGGGCAGGATATATCCAAGGTGACGCTCTATTCGCTCCGCAAACAAATAGGCGTTATGATGCAGGACAGCTTTATTTTCAGCGGAACCATACTCGACAACATTCGTTACGGCCGTCCTGACGCCACGGAAGAGGAGTGTATAGCGGCGGCAAAGCTGGTAAAGGCCGACGATTTTATTTCCAAACTGCCGGAAGGCTACTATACGCAGACGTACGAACAGGGTTCGCGTCTTTCCACGGGTGAGCGTCAGCTCATATCTTTCGCCCGCGTGCTTATCACCGACCCTAAGATTCTCGTGCTGGACGAGGCTACGGCTTCGATAGACAGCGAGACCGAAAATCTCATTAAAAACGCCCTTGACGTTATTTTGGCGGGTCGCACGAGCTTTGTGATAGCCCACCGCCTGTCCACCATCGAGAAGGCCGACTGCATATTCTATATTGCCAACCACACCATTGCCGAGGCCGGTACGCACGCCCAGCTTATGGCGAAAAAAGGATATTATTACAATCTGGTAAATCACAACGAAAAAGAAGACAGGAGCGATTCGTAAAATGGTAAAATTAAATCCGGATAAAAAAGTAGTCGAAGCGGTAAAAGAGGGGTTGAAACAGACGGGCGGATATTGCCCCTGCCGCCGCGAACGGACGGAAGATTACAAGTGCATCTGTCGCGAATTCCGCGAACAGATCGCCGATCCCGAATTCGAAGGCTTTTGCCACTGTATGTTGTATTACAAATCAAAAGATTAGGGCTGCACCGTCTTTATGCAGAGATTTATGCACGCTTGCAAAGGGCGTGCATAATTTTCGTTAAAAAACCCGTTGCCGTGTAAAGCGACATAATTTGCTTGCAAATTCCGCAAACAGACGTTATAATTTAATAGAGGTGAAAATTTTGGAAAAAACAGCGGTCAAAAAAGTGCGCGCCGAAGCCGACATGACAAAAGGCAGCATAATAAAATGCATTGCGCTATTTACACTGCCTTTGCTGGCGGGCAACTTTTTTCAGCAGTTGTACAATATGGTGGACACGTGGGTGATAGGACAGACGGGAGACGCCGGAGCATATTCCGCCGTCGGCAGCGTCGGCCCCATTACCAATATTTACATCGGATTGTTTTCGGGACTGGCGAGCGGAGCGGGCGTCGTGATATCTCAGTATTTCGGCGCAAACGACAATGAAAAACTGTCCAAAACGGTTCACACTTCCGCTTTGATAACGATAATTTTAAGCGTTGTCTTCACGGCGGTTTCGCTGCTATTAACGCCGCTTATGCTGCAGCTTATGCTGCGCACGACGGAAGGGGAGATATACCCGGCGGCGCAGACGTACCTTCTTATATATTTTTCGGGCACGGTGTTTACGCTGGTGTACAATATGGGAGCGGCGATTCTGCGCGCAGTAGGCGATTCAAAACGCCCGTTTTATTACTTGGCGGTGGCGGCGGTAATCAATACCGTTTTGGACCTTGTGTTTGTATTCAATTTTGATATGGGCGTAGCGGGGGTGGCGTACGCTACGATTATAGCGCAGGCCGTATCGGCGATTTTGACGGTCATCACGCTGTTAAAAACGCGTCTTTGCGTACGGGTAACGCCAAAATTGATGAAAATCGACTGGCCCATACTCAAAAAAATAGTCATAGTGGGAATTCCGGCGGCGCTTCAGCTGGCGCTTACGGCGTTTTCCAACGTCTTTGTGCAGTCGTACATAAGCAACGTCAATTCCGAGCAAACCGCGTCTTTGGGCGGTTGGACCACCTATAATAAGGTGGATCAGTTTGTGTTTTTGCCCATTCAGTCGATAGCGCTGGCGGTCACGACGTTCGTCGGTCAGAATTTGGGCGCGGGCAACGTGTCGCGTGCAAAAAAAGGCATATATTGTTCGTACGCTATGGCTACGATAGTGTCCGTAGTTCTTATAGTTCCCATCATGCTGTTTTCGGGAGATGTTGCCAAAATTTTTAACAGTAATCCCGATATTGTGGCTCATGCGTCGCTGCTGCTGAAATATATGACGCCGTTTTATCTTTTTTCGTGCGTCAACCAGGTTTTTGCGGCGGCAATGCGCGGCGCCGGAAACAGTACTGCTCCCATGCTGATAATGCTGGGGTGTTTTATCGGCGTAAGGCAGATATATCTTTATGTCGTGTCGACGTTCGTCACCAACGAATTTCTTCCCATTGCGTTCAGCTATCCCGTCGGATGGGCGGCGTGCACCGTGGCGATTTTGTTTTATTATTTCGTGTTTTTCCGCTTTGACAAAAACAAACTGCTGGACGCAAACAAAAACAACAGCGCCGAAAACGCCCCCGAACAAAAATAATTTTTTACCGCAATTAACGTATATAAAAAACCGTTCGCACAGCCGGGCGGTTTTTTTACATATTTTTCCGTCGGGCGGAGAAACTAACCGTATGGAACGAAAAGAGGAGATTCTGGCCGTTTTTCGCGGCGGAAAAGCGCCCGTCGTGCGCGATATCGAGACAAAGCGCGGCAGCGCCGTACTTATGTACAAGCCCAATCTTACCGACGCGCAGATGTGTTCGCGCATAGTAAAGTGGGCGCAGGCGGTGCCGCCGGGCAAAATGTCGGCGGGGGACATACTGACGCGGTATATTTTCATAGGCGAAGGACGTGTAACGGAAGACAAGTCGGACGCGGTGGACGCCCTGTTATGCGGCGACGCGCTGTTGTTTTACGAAAATCTGCCGGGCTATATGGTGCTCAACGTGCGCAAATACGACAAGCGTTCGATAGACGAGCCGCCCCTGTCCACCGTGGCTTACGGTCCGCGCGAGGGCTTTATCGAGGACCTTAAGACCAATTTGTGCCTTGTGGAGCGCCGCATACATTCGCCGCGTCTCGCCGTCGAAAATCTTAAAATCGGAAGAGTGACGAAAACCGACGTCGCTGTAGTATATCTGGACGGAGTGGCGTCGTCCGAACTGGTAAAACGCGTCATAAAACGTCTTGAAAGCATACAGGCGGACGGGATAATGGACGTGCAGTACATTCAGCCCTATCTGGAAGAACGGCCGTTTTCGGTCTTTAATCAGGTCGGCCGCGCCGAAAAGCCGGATATAGTGTCGGCAAAACTGCTGGAAGGACGTATAGCCGTCTTTGTAAACGGAACGCCCATGGCGCTCACCGTGCCGTATTTGTTTATGGAAAGCGTTCAGTCCAGCGCGGACTATTACCAGCGCTATCTGTATTCGTCGTTTTTGCGCATTTTACGCATGATAACGCTGGGACTTGCCATATTACTGCCCGGAATATATGTCGCGCTTCAAAAATTCCATCTCAGCATTATTCCGCTGCGCTTTATGATGACGGTGATAACGGCGCTTAACGGCATACCATTCAGGGCGACGACGGAGATGCTGTTTGTAATACTGTTGTTTGAAATAATACGCGAAACGGGAATACGAATGCCAAAGGCAGTAGGCATGGCAATGAGCATAGTGGGAGCACTGGTGCTGGGCGAAACGGCGGTAAGAGCGGGAATAGTCAGTTCGCCGGCGGTAATGATAGTGGCGCTAAGTTCACTTGCGCTGTACACCGCGCCGGACGAAGTGGCGTCGACGACGTTGCTGCGCGTTATTTTTACGATAATAGGCGGTCTTGGCGGGATTTATCTGCTGCTTATAGGCATAGTCTATCTCGCGCAGTACATGGTGGGGATAAACGGCATGGGCGCGCCGTATCTTGCGCCTTTCGCGCCGTTTATAAAGCACGATATGCACGACGCCGTAATACGCGATAACTTCCTGAATCTCAATTCGCTGCCGCAGTCCTTTCCCACGGCGGAAAGCAAATAAAAAAGGAGAGTGGTTTTATGCAGATAAAAAAGCCCATGATTACGTCAAGGCAGTTTATTATCCTTGCGTTTATAGGGGGAATAGTAATAAAGGGACTAATGCTGCCGTCGGTTATGCTGCGCGTCAGCGGAAGAGACGGATTGTTTGTTATGGCGATATATTTTGTGCTGGAAATTATAAACATCGGACTGTTTTGCAAACTCATCAGCGATTATCCCGACAAAACGTTTTTTACCATGCTGGAAGACTGTTTCGGCAAAGCGGGCGGAAAGATAATTCTTATGCTGCTTCTTACGGCGGCTTTAGTAAAGTTTACGCTCAATCTGTCGGAAGTCAAGGCGTTTTTTGCCATTGGAATGTTCGCGTCCATGAATTGGGCCGTCATGATAATACCGGTGCTTATTTTGTGCTTTGCGATATCCGTAAAATCGCTGCGCGTTCTGGGGCGCGCCGCCGAGATATTTTTTCCGTTTATTGCCGTCAGCATTGTTCTTTTAATGCTGATACTGTTCCGCGAAGTGCCGCTCGAAAACGTTCTGCCGCTGCTGGAAGAGGGCGCCTCCCCGATAAAGGAGGGGCTTATAAAGCTTCCCATGTGGTTCGGCGACGTAATAGTGCTTGCCGTGGCGCTCGGCAACGTAAAAAACACTAAGAGACTGGTATTAAAAGGCGTCGTTGCCCGCACGATCTCGTCGCTGCTTATTATGGCTTTTTCGGTGGCGCTGTTTTCTTCCTACGGCAACATAATACCGCTCGTCAAATACGGCCACAACATCACGACGCTTACGCAATACAATCTCGGCAGTCAGGAATTCGGGCGATTCGATCTCATCATATACTCCGTATGGATGAGCGGCGTTTTTATAAAAATGGCAATGAACTGTTATCTTGCCGTAAGATGCGCGGCGAGAATTATCAATGTTGTAAATTACAAATACATTTCCGCGGTTTTGGCGGCCGCGGCGTATATTCTGTCGATTTTCGCGGTGCCGGCTATTACGGATGTATACGAACTTTCGACGGCGCTGTGGGCGCGTATAATTTTTTCGGCGGTAGAATTTTTGCTGCCTGTCGTTTTGTTTGCGGCGGCCAAAATAAAGTATTCGGGAAGCGGCGGGAAAAAGCATACTGACGGCGAAAAAGCGGCGGAAGAAAGCGCGGATATTAAGGGCGAAAAAACCGCGCGGGAGCGGCAATGAAGACGAAAAACGCAAAAAAGACGGCAAAAAAAGATTTGCGCCTGCGTATAGCCGCGATAGTGCTTACCGTTTTGGCGATAGCGATGATGATGTTCCCCGGCGTAGACGGCGACGGAGACATAACCGATAAACTCGTGGCGGTGGCGATGGGAATAGATTATACGGACGGCATGCTCAACGTCACAATAAATTCCGTCCTGCCTAAAAGCGGCGAAGAAGGCGGCGTGGAGAGCGTGCCCGTTTCGCAGCGGGGCGAAAGCGTCGAAAAGTGTTTGGACGGCATCGAAAAGAAAACGGGGCGCAGCCTGGAGCTGGGTCTTTGCGGCGTAATAGTGGTAGGCGACGAGCTGGCGCGGGAGGGAATGCTGTCGGTCATGTCCATACTGCTTTCGGGAGCGCTGGTAAGCCCCGGCGTATACGTCGTGCAGGCGTACGGAGACAGTGCCGAAAATATAATACGCACGTCTTCCATGTTTGCCTTCGAGTCCCCCACGGCTCTTACCCAATTGGTCAAAAGTGCCGAAAAAAGCATAGGAGGCTGCCCGGTAACGCTGCTCAAATTCGTATCCGACAGTTACGGGAAGGCCGAGACGGCCTGTGCTCCGATACTGTCCGTAAAGAAAGCGCCCGCTTTGTCCGGCAGCGGCGAAAGCTCGTCCGGCGAAAAATTCCAGCCCGACGCCATCACAAATAACGCCGTTTATAAAGGCGGAGTTATGGCGGGCAGACTCAGTGCGGCGGCGTCAATAGGATTGTCGTATTACGGCAGCGGAGACACGAAGGGGATGTTGATCTGTCCCCATTTTACTATAGCCGGCGTGGATATAGGCACTGTTACCGCCGAATCCGTTGGTTCGGACGTAAAAGTCGAAGCTGTTTTCCGCGACGGTGCGCCGTTTGCCTCACTAAAAGTCTCCGTAACAATAAAGTCCGCCGACCGCGAGCGCGTAAATGCCGTCGCCATGCGCGAAAATTTGTCGGAAGCGCAGATAGAAGAGGCCTTTATGAAAAATTACGAGGAACTTATAATTTCCGAGGTTCGGCAGGCGTACGACGAATCGCGGGCAATGTCATGCGATGTTTTCGATATCGAACAAAAGCTCTATCGTTTTCATACAAACGAATACAAAAATTTTATAAAAAGCGGCGGAAAAATTCTGGACGAGTGCCGGGTTGAAATAAGTGCGAAGATAAAAATATTGTGATAATGTAACGCGCCGGCGCCCTCCTGCATAAATAATGGTTATGGAAAAATCACATATAAAGCCCATTTTCCGCGGCGTGGCTACGGCGCTCGTAACGCCGTTCGATGACAGCGGCGGCATAGACTACGGCGCGCTGGAAAGCATAATAAAGCGCCAACTGAGCGCAAATGTCGACGCCTTGGTAATAAACGGTACGACGGGCGAGGCGTCGGCGCTGACTCGTCAAGAACGCTGCGACAACATAGCTTTCGCCGCCGGCATAATAAAAGGAAAAGTGCCTTTAATCGCGGGCACGGGCAGCAACTGTACGGCTACGGCCGTTAAATTTACCGTCGACGCGGCCAAAAGCGGTGCGGACGCGGTGCTTTCGGTGGTTCCGTATTACAGCAAAGCCACGCAGGAGGGGCTTATAAAGCATTTTTACGCCGTTGCGGACGCATCGAATCTGCCGGTTATAATATACAATGTCCCGTCGCGCACCGGCATGAAACTCACTTATCGTTGCGCCGAAAAACTCTTCAGGCACAAAAATATCCGCGCCATAAAACAGTCGGAGACGGATATGTCGGAAAACATGTCGCTTATAGCGCGTCTGCCGCGGGGGAAAAGCATATACAGCGGCAACGACGAAATGACTTTAAGCATACTGTCGGCAGGCGGAGAGGGCGTAATATCGGTGGCGTCAAACGCCTTTCCCCGAGTAATAAAGCGCATGTGCGACGCTTTTTTCCGCGGCGATATGCGCCTTGGAGCGCGACTGCAAAAAGATACGGCGCTTTTGAGCGAGCAGCTGTTCCGCGTCGTAAATCCCGTGCCGATAAAGGCGTTGATGAGTTATCTCGGAGTATGTAAAAACGTTGTGCGCCTGCCGCTTACGACAATGCGATACGGCGAATGTAAAAAACTTTTTTCTGTCGCGGAACGGCTGGCGGAAAGGGAGGCGGAATGCGCGCTTTGATTGTGGGAATAAGCGGAGTCATGGGCAGGGTCATGCAACGGCTGGCGGGGCAAAACGACTTTTATATAGTGGCGGGATGCGATTCGAAAACAGGAATAAGCGCTTTGCGGCAAGTGGACTGCGACGTCGTAATAGAATTCGCCGCGCCGGGCGCAACGCATGATACGCTGGCGTATGCCGTTAAAAACCGTATACCGGCGGTAATAGCCACTACAGGCCATTCGCAGCCTCAGACTAAGGAAATATATGCGGCGGCAAAAGAAATTCCGGTGTTTTTCGACAGCAATTTTTCGTTGGGAGCGGCGGCGCTTGCGGCGGCTGCAAAGACGGTAAAAAAGCTATTGCCGTCGGCGGACGTAGCCATTGTCGAAACGCATCGCGCGGGCAAAAAAGACGCGCCCGGCGGCACGGCCAAAAAACTAAAAGCGTTTCTCGGTAACGACGCGGACATATTTTCCGTAAGACTGGGCGACGAAAGGGGAAGGCATGACGTCATATTCTCGCAGCCGGATCAGACGCTCGTTTTGACGCACAAGGCGCTTTCGAGGGAGGCGTTTGCGCGCGGCGCGATAACTGCCGCGCGGTATGTCTCAGACAAAGGGGCGGGGCTTTACACAATGGAGAATATACTCTATGACGCTTGACTTTGTAAAAATGCAGGCGGCGGGGAACGACTACATATATATCGATTGCTTTGAAAAACGCGTTTATTCGCCGCAAAAGCTGGCGGTAAAACTTTCAAAAAGGCGTTACGGCGCGGGCGGCGACGGCATAATACTTATGAGACAATCAAAATGCGCCGACGTCGCAATATCCATTTACAACGCCGACGGGAGCAAAGCCGCAATGTGCGGCAACGCTTTGCGTTGCGTCGCGCTCTACATGAAAAAATTTCGTTTTATTCGGCGTAAAACGGTGTTCGTCGAAACTCAATCGGGCGTAAGGGAAGTAAAATGTCTGCCGGGCGGATACTTTGCGGCGGAAATGGGCAAAGCGGAATTTAAAAGCGAATGCGGATGTCAACTGGTAGACGTTGGCAATCTGCACCGCGTCGAATGGCGGCAAAGCGTACAAGACGCAGATTTTTTCCGCTTAAATAATTTTCGGCCCGATATGTACAACACCGAAATATGCCGCGTTGTGTCGCGCAGCGAGATAGAAGCAAGAGTGTACGAGCGCGGCAGCAGCGAAACCTTTTCCTGCGGCAGCGGCGCGTGCGCGGCGGCAGCGTCCGGCGTAAAAAAGGGCGTTTTGTGCCCGGGGAAAATCGCCGTTTCTTTTCCCGGCGGTAAACTGACGGTGGAAGTTAGCGAAAATTATGCCCTAAGACTTATAGGCGGCGCCGATATAGTATATTGCGGGAGGGTAAGCTTTGACGGAAAATACGATACTTAACGAGTCCTTAAACAAACTGCACGGCAGCTATCTGTTTGCCGAATTAAAGCAAAAAGTGCGCGCCTTCCGCGAGAACTTTCCCGAAAGAACGCTTGTTGACCTCGGTATAGGGGATGTCACGGGACCTATAGCCGACTGCGTCGTAAAAGCGCTGCAAAGCGGCGTACGGGAACAGGCGTTTTCGTCGTCTTTCCGAGGGTACGGCCCGGAAAACGGATACGGTTTTATGCGCGTCGCCGTAAAAGAGTATTATTTAAGGGATATAGGCGCCGAAATCGACGAGGACGACATATTTGTCGCCGACGGAGCCAAGAGCGCGATAGACAGGATTTTCGGCTGTTTTAAGGGAAAAGTACTGCTGCCCGAACCGTGTTATCCCGCGTATTTCGAATGTGCCGCCGGCCGCGGTCTTCAACCCGTTGCAGTAAGAAAAAGCGAAGACGACGGCTTTGTCGCCCTTCCCCCGGGTAATAACGCATCGCCTTGTCTTATCGTGCTGTGTTCGCCCGACAATCCCACGGGGGCGTCGATGCCGTATGAGGCGCTGAGAATGTGGATAGATTATGCGCGCAAAACCGGCTCTTATATATTGTTCGACAGCGCTTACGAACGCTTTGTACGCAGCCGCGCGCCGCGCAGTATCTATTGCGTCGAAGGTGCGAGGGAATGTTGTATCGAAACGGGCAGCCTGTCAAAGTCCGCGTGTTTTACGGGCATGAGACTGGGGTGGACGGTTATTCCCGAAGAATTGGACGGCGGAAGGATAAAAAAGCTGTATTCGCGCGTTTTGGGATGCAGCTACAACGGCGCTCCGTACATAATACAAAAAGCGGCGTGCGCAGCGCTTAGCGCCGAAGGCATACGTCAGTGCGGCGTATATATAGACGAGTGTCTTAAAAATGCCGGAGCGCTTAAAAAGCAACTCATGGCGGCGGGAGCGAGCGCTTTCGGGGGAGAAGATTCGCCGTACGTTTGGCTTAAGTGTCCCGAAGGGTACAGCGGCGGCGGGTTTGCCGACGAACTGCTGTACAAGGCGGGGATAGCGGTTACGCCCGGCGGCGGTTTCGGCAACGGAGGCGAAAATTTTGTTCGGCTGTCCGCATTAGGGGGCGGCGACGCGGCGAGCAGCGCCGCAAAAAACATTATTGCGCTTTTTAGAGCGGCTAAACGTTGACAAAACCGTCCGGTGCTGGTATAATTTAGCAGTACGGAGGACAATATCATGAACAACAGAGAAAGAATGTTAAAAGGCCTTGTTTACGATCCTACCGCCGGCGATATAATGGGCGATCAGCAGGCCTGCAACGAAATTATGTACGACTACAACGCCACACGGCCTTCCGAAAAACAAAAACGCCACGAGATCTTAAAAAAACTTTTGGGATCGATGGGAAAAAACACATATATCGAGCCGCCTTTGCACGCAAACTGGGGCAAAAACATGCATGTCGGCGACGATTTTTACGCAAATTTCAATCTTACGCTTGTGGACGACGCGGATATCTATATAGGCGACAACGTCATGATAGGTCCGAATGTAGTGATAGCTACGGCGGGACACCCCATCCTGCCGTCTCTAAGAAAGAAGGGAATGCAGTTTAACATTCCCGTATTTATAGGCAACAACGTATGGATAGGTGCGGGAGCGCTCGTCATGCCGGGCGTAAAGATAGGCGACAATTCGGTTATCGGGGCGGGCAGCGTCGTCACCAGGGATATCCCCGAAAACTGCGTCGCGTACGGCAATCCGTGCAAGCCGCGCCGAGCGATAGGCGAGCACGACAGACAATATTATTTTCGCGACAGAAAAATCGATTTTGAAATTGACGACTGAAAAATATTCGGGAGATAAATAATGGCGGATACATCGATAAAGATATGCGATATCACATTTTCCAGCCCCCTTATGCCTGCTGCGGGGACGATAGACTTCGGATACCAGCATTCGGGCTTTTACGACATCAACCGATTGGGGACGATGGTTACTTCCGGCGTCACAATGAAGCCCGAGCGCCGCGAGATGCACCATTATGCGGACAAGACCAACGGGAATTTTTTAAGACAGGATTTTTCCGTAAATCCCGGCGTTTACCGTGTTCAGGAAGAAGAACTTCCGCGCCTTAAAGAAGTTTTTAAAAAGAAGGTGTTCGCGTCGGTTTGCGGAAAAACGGTGGACGAATACGTCAAAGTGGCGGAAATACTCGACCGAAGCGACGCCGTCGGCATACTCGAACTGGATATGTCGTGCCGAAATCACGACAATTCGGGCATAAGATTCGGACAAAACGCCACATCCTTATTCAAGGCGGTAAACGAGGTCAAGTACCGCGTCCGCAAGCCTGTTTTCGCCAAGCTGTGTCCCGTGGTCACCAATATACGCGATATGGCAAAAGCCGCGCAGGACGGCGGAGCGGAGGGCGTGGTAATTCCCGGCTCGTACTTCGGCACGGCAATAGACATAAAGACCAAAAAACGCGTTTTCGACGGCGACGGAATTTTTACTTCCGCAGCGCTTAAACCGGCCGTCATGTACAATGTCTACGAGGCGTTCGACGCGGTGGGAATACACGTCGTCTCCTGCGGCGGAGTAAGCAGCGCCGCCGACGCTTTGGAAATGATATGCGCGGGCGCCGCATTGGTGCAGCTGGACGAAGCCGTCATGAAAAATCCTCTCGCCTGCGTGGAAATCACCGACGCGCTATCGGACGAAATGGACAAATACGGCATAGCAAAGGTCAAAGATATCATCGGAGCCGCCCACTGAACATAATTTTAACGCGTAGCCTTTACGGCCGCGTTTTTTATTGCTTCGGCGACCGTCGCCGTCGCGTCGACATGGCGCAATTTTTTCATATTGGCAATAAGGTTTGGCGCGTCGCGCATGGTTTTTGCCAGAGCGTCCGTAAGGCTGCGGCACAAATCGGCGTCGTCGGTAAAGTTCAGACAGCCCCTGTCGGCAAAATATTCCGCGTTTTTTATCTGGTCTCCGCGGCTGGCTGCGGTAGACAGCGGAACGCACAGCGTGGGTATTTTCAGTGCCATAAGCTCGCACAGCGAATTAGCGCCGCCCCGCGATACCGCGACGTCGGCAAGCGCGAAAAAGTCGTATATGTCGTCGACGAACGGAGCGCTGAAATATCCCCGCGCTTTTATCGGGGAAGCGTTGCCCCTGCCCGTAATGTGAAGAACGTTGTAATCCTTAAGAAGCGCGTCGATGTTGGCGTAAACCGCCTCGTTTAAGCTCTTTGCGCCCAGACTGCCGCCGAATACCAGAAGATAAGGCTTGCCTTCCGTCATGCCGCGGCATTTTCGCAGGGCCGCCGATTTGTCCCCCTTATAAATTTCATCGCGTAAAATAGCTCCGACGCAGCGCGACTTTTTGTTTTTTATGCTGTCAAATGCCGTAAACAGCACCGAGCATTTGGGATAGGCCAGTTTGTTTGCCAGTCCCATCGACGTATCGCTTTCGTGCAGCAGCAGCGGAACGCCGCTCGGGCAGGCAAGAGCTACCGGCAGTCCCACATAGCCGCCCTTAGAAAAAATGACGTCCGGCATGATTTGTCTTATTATTTTTCCGGCCGCGCGAACGCTTTTGATAAGAGCGAAGGGTATTTTAAGGTTTTTTAATGTGATTTGCCGCGCAAGTTTTACGCACTCAATTTCGTGATAGCAAACGCCCGTGTTCTTTAAGAGAGATTTTTCCATGCCGTCGGAACCTATATAGTGTATTTCCATGCCGCTTAAATGCGGCAATAAAGCGAGATTGGGCATGACGTGCCCCGCCGTTCCGCCGCCGGTTAAAATGACTTTTTTCATAAACAACTCCCGTTTTATTGTGTTACCGCCGCTCAAAGTTATTCTGTTAAAATATATTCGTCGGCAGAAAAAAAGGTTAAAGCCTTTCAAATTGTTGAAAAATATCGCAATATATGGTATAATATAAAAAACGCATTACCCTATATAGGAGAAATCAATGACAAAAGAATCAAAAGCCAAAGAATATAAAGCCGAAAATATCCGCGTACTCGAGGGGTTGGACGCAGTGCGTCTGCGCCCGGGTATGTATATCGGCACGACCGGGGTAAAGGGACTGCATCACATTTTGTGGGAAATAGTCGATAACAGTATGGACGAAATATCCAACGGTTACGGCGACACCATAAAAATCAAGCTCTATGCGGACGGTTCGGCGTCGGTGGAAGACAACGGCCGCGGTATTCCCGTAGACATTCATCCGACGCAAAAGGTCAGCGGCGTGGAGGTGGTTTTTACTCAGCTGCACGCGGGCGGAAAGTTCGACAACAGCAATTACGCTTATTCGGGCGGTCTGCACGGCGTGGGAGCGTCGGTTACAAACGCGTTGTCGCGCTGGCTGCATGTCGAAGTATATAAAGACAAAAAGATATACTCCATGGACTTTGAGAGCAAGGAAGACGCGTCCGGCGAGGTCAAGGGCGGAGTGGCGGTCAATCATCTCACCGTCACCGGGACCACCGATAAAACCGGTACTTTTGTCAGATTTTATCCCGACGACCGCATTTTCGAGACCATAAAATTTAATACCGAGACGATATCGAAACGCGTCAAGGAACTGGCTTTTTTGAATAAAGGCGTGCGCATTATCCTGGAGGACGAACGCGTCCCCATGGGCAACGCTCATCTTGTAAGGGAATACTGCTACGAAGGCGGCATTGTGGATTTCGTGCGCTATCTGGACGAGACCAAAACGGCGGCCTTCGATATGCCGGTGTATTTCGAAGGGGAAAAGGACGGCATAGAGCTGGAAGTCGCCTTCCAATATACCGACGCCTATACCGAAAATTTCTTTTCTTACGTCAACAACATTCCCACGACCGAAGGCGGTACGCACGAGACGGGCTTTAAGGGCGCCCTCACCAAGGTGCTCAACGACGCCGCCCGTCAAATGGGTCTTTTGAAGGAAAAAGACGAAAATCTGCTGGGCGACGACTACCGCGAAGGAATTACCTGCGTGCTGTCCGTCAAGATGCAAAACGTACAGTTTGAGGGGCAGACGAAAGCCAAGCTGGGCAACACCGAGGCAAAAGCGGCGTGTGACGCCATCACGACGGAAAAGCTGTCGGCGTTTTTTGCCAAAAACAGGGCGATTGCGGAAATTATTCTAAAAAAGGCACTGCTTGCCGCCAAGGTCAGAGAAGCTGCCCGTCGCGAAAAAGAGCTGGTGCGGCAAAAAAACAGCATCGACAACTTTAACACGATAGGGAAACTCAAAAACTGCACGGGCAAAAAACCCGAGCAAAACGAGTTGTTTATCGTCGAAGGAAATTCGGCGGGAGGCACGTGTACCCAGGCGCGCAACCGGTCGTTTCAGGCTATTCTGCCGCTAAGGGGAAAGCCGCTTAACGCCGAGAAAAAACGTATAGACCAAGTGCTGGCCAACGAGGAAATACGCACCATAATCTCCGCTTTGGGCGCGGGGATAGGCGACAGTTTCAACGTCGAAAATCTCAAATACCACAAAGTGGTCATCTTGTCCGACGCCGACCAGGACGGAATGCACATAAGATGCATACTGCTCACGTTTTTTTACCGCTATATGCGCGATCTGATAACGCAGGGCCATGTGTATATAGGCATGCCGCCGCTTTACAGAATATCCAAAAAGGACAAGACGGAATATCTTTATACCGACGAAGAGCTGGAAAAAAAGAAGAAGGAATACGGCAAAGCGGAAATACAGCGTTACAAAGGCTTGGGCGAAATGAACGCCGAACAGCTTTGGCAGACGACGCTCGATCCCGAACGCCGCGAAATGATACAGGTCACGATAGAAGAGGCCGCCGAGGCGGAATTGCTTGTTTCGACGCTTATGGGAGACGCTGTGGATCTGCGAAAAGCGTATATTGTCGAGCATGCCAATTTTAATAAAACCGACAACTTCACCGCCGGTGTAAATTAAGACGGAGTAATTTTATGCAGGAAAACCACGGAATCATAACAAAGACAATGGAAGAGGTGATGCACGAGTCCATGATCCCCTATTCCGAATGCGTCATACTCGACAGAGCGTTGCCGCGTGTGGAAGACGGATTAAAACCCGTGCAAAGACGCATTTTATTCGATATGATGGAGCTGGGGCTTACGCCGGACAAGCCGTACAAAAAGTGCGCGCGCGTAGTGGGCGACTGCCTGGGTAAATATCATCCGCACGGCGATACGTCGGTTTATCAGGCGCTTGTACGTCTCGCGCAGCCCTTTAATATGGGGGCGACGCTCATTGACGGACAGGGCAACTTCGGCGACGTCGACGGCAACGGAGCGGCGGCAATGCGTTATACCGAATGCAGACTCACGCCGCTTGCAGTGGAAATGATGAAGGGAATGGGTTCGCCGCAGGACGAAATAGTGCCGTGGAACAGCAACTTTGACGACCAGTTGAAGGAGCCGGCGCTGCTGCCGGGCAGATTTCCCAATCTTCTCGTCAACGGTTCCAGCGGTATAGCGATAGGCTTTGCCACCAATATTCCCACCCACAACCTTGCCGAAACCATAGACGCCGCCATAAAATATATCGACAACCCCAAAATCAGTCTTTCCGAACTCATGAAGACAATAAAGGGTCCCGATTTTCCCACGGGCGGATATATCATTGCGGGTGACGGACTCAAACAGGCGTACGAGACGGGCAAAGGTAAAATCACCATACGCGCGAAGGTTCACATCGAGCCGGGCGAATACGAAAAGACGAACGTAGTAATAGACGAGCTGCCGTATCAGGTCAACCGCGCGCAGCTGTTGGAAACCATATCCAAACTGCGCGAGGAAAAGAAGGGTGTTTTGCTGGGAATAAGCGATATCACCGACGAATCGGACAGGCACGGCACGCGCTGCGTGATAAAGATAAAAAAAGACTGCAACTACAAGCCCATTCTGGATATGCTGTTCAAGTCGACCCAGATGGCTGTGTCTTACGGAATAAACATGGTGGCGATAGCCGACGGCAAGCCGCAGACGCTGGGGCTTATAGGCATACTGGACTACTATGTCCGGTACCAGCGCGAATATGTAGTAAAGCGCACTAAATGCGAACTTGACGCCGCCAAAAAACGCGAACATATTCTCGAAGGTCTCGTAATTGCCGTAAACAACATCGACGCGGTGGTAAACGTCATAAAAAACAGCAAGTCCACCGCCGAGGCGCGCGACAATCTGCGCCGTAAATTCAACCTTTCCGAAAGACAGGCGGAGGCAATACTCGATTTGCGTCTTGCCAGACTTACGCATCTTGAAGTCTACAAGCTCGAACAGGAATTAAAAGAACTTCGCGAACGTATTCAGCGCCTAACCGCTATCTTAGGCTCCAAAAAGCTGCAGATGGAAGTGGTGAAAGACGAGATGACGGAAATCAAAAAAGCGTTTAAGTCGCCCCGTAAAAGCACGATAATATCGTCCGTAGAGGACTACAAAGTATCTTCGGAGATGCAGCAGGAAAAAGCGGAAGACTGCGTCGTCATGTATTCCGTCGAAAACCGCTTGAAACGTATGGCGCAAAAGAACTTCGGCCGCGCGACGAAACGCTTCGGCGATTCCTCCGATCGGAGCGAAATTTGTTCGTGCATTGCCGAAGTAAAGGGCGGAGATTTGCTGTATGTCTTCGATTCGGAAGGCTATTGTCATAAAATCGATCCCGAAACGCTCCCCGAAGGGCGTTGGCGCGACGGCGGAACGGCGCTTAAATCTGCCATTCCCGCCGCCGGACCGGACGCAAAGATCGTGTATATGAAGGGCATAGGCGAGAATATGCCGCAGGGCAGGCTGCTGTTTTATACGCGTAGCGGCATGGTCAAAAAGAACGACTGGTCCGAGATGGACGTGGCAAAGTCGTCTTTCCAGGCCGTTAAGCTCAAAGACGGCGACAGCGTTATCGGAATAGAAGAGGAAAAACCGGGCAGCACGCTGCTCATAGTGACGCGCGACGGAATTTGCCTCAACGCCGACATGAGCGACATTCCTACGCAGGGCAGAATAGCCGCCGGAGTGAGATCTATACAGCTAAGCGAAGGAGACGAGTGCATCGCCGCCATGCAGGTCACCGACGAGGGAGAAGTGGTGCTTATATCCGACAAGAGCAATGCCAAGCGCGTTCCCGTCGGTCAAATAGAACCTATGGCGCGTTACCGCAAAGGCTCCAAGATATTCGATTTGAAGCCTTCCAGCGGCAAGCGGCTGATATTTGCAAGTTACGTCACCGTGCCGTACACCATAATTCTGGACGTGGATGACGAATATCTGTCGCAGTTCGATACCGAGGACATAGTCATCCAAAACCGCACGACGTCGGGCAAGGCGTTGGTGCGCGGCTGTCTCGGACTGGAAAAAGTTTATATATACAAGACGCAGGCGGACTAAGACGTTATGACACCGGAGAAGTGCTTTGAGTATTCTAAAAATCAACAATCTTTCGCACACTTTTGAAAATAAGCAGCTGTTTAAAAACGCGTCGTTTGACATAAACAACGGCGAGCACGTCGGCATAGTGGGCCTAAACGGCGCCGGCAAAAGCACGTTTATCAACATAATCGCCGGCAACATCAGTTATGACGCGGGAGAAGTCATCTGGCTTAACGGCATAAGATACGATTATCTCGATCAGCATGCCGACATCGACAGAGACAAGACGGTAATCGAATACCTCAAAACGGCTTTTGACTATCTTTACGAGCTGGAAAAAAAGCTTAACGCGCTGTATGCCGAGATGGCGGACACGACGGACGAAGACAAACTGGAAAAACTGATAAACAAGAGCAACCGCATGCTCGAGCAGCTGGAAAGCGAAGGCTTTTACGAGATAGACTCGCGCATAAAAAAAGCAGCGGGAGGATTAGGCGTAGCCGCCATCGGATACGACAAAAAAATAGGCACTCTTTCCGGCGGACAGCGCGCAAAGGTCATGCTGTGCAAGCTGATACTCGAAAATCCCGACGTCATGCTCCTTGACGAGCCCACAAACTTTCTGGACGTCGAACACATCGACTGGCTGGAAAAGTACCTTTGTTCGCTCAAAAAGACGTATATAGTCATTTCACACGATACGGATTTTTTAGACGCGGTGTGCGACCATATAGTCAGCATAGAGAACGGATCCATACGCAAGTACACGGGCAACTATTCCCAGTTTGTCGCGCAGCACGACATGGCCGTAAAGCAATATGCCGAAGATTATCAGCGTCAGCAGGCGGAAATCAAAAAGATGGAAGACTATATAAACCGCAACAAGGCGCGCGCGTCGACGGCAGGCATGGCAAACAGCCGCAAAAAAATGCTTGAACGCATCGACGTCATGCAAAAACCCGTCGTAAGTCTTGAAAGCCACTTTTCCTTTCCGTGCGAAATGCTCAATACCCGCGATATGCTGAAAGTCGACAAGCTCGTAGTGGGATACGACAGTCCGTTGCTGCCGCCGATAAGTTTCGAGATGCGCGGCGATACTAAGCTGTGGATATGGGGCGCGAACGGCATAGGCAAAAGCACACTGCTAAAAACGCTCATGGGCGTCATTCCTCCTCTTGGCGGAACGTATAACTTCCACATAGCGGCAAGACCGGCCTATCTTGAGCAGGACCTCAAATTCAGCGATATGAACATAAATTCGTTCTCGTATATTTCGGAATGTTTTCCGCGTTTTAATCAAAAGGAAGTGCGTTCGCAGCTGGCGAGGGTGGGCATACGCGGCGAGATGTCGCTGCAGCCGATAAAGACATTGTCCGGCGGCGAACAGGTGCGGGTAAAACTGCTCACCATCATGAACCGGGTGTCCAACATTTTGATTTTGGACGAACCCACAAACCATCTGGACGTCGCGGCAAAGGAAAGCCTAAAAAAGGCGATAGCGGAGTATGCCGGCGCCGTTATTCTGGTAAGCCACGACAGGGCGTTTGCCGAAAGCGTTTGCGATATGTCCATGCGCCTTAAAGAATTGTAAAATAAAGCGTCGTAAAAAACAAAAATCTCTCTTGGCTTTTCAGGAGAGATTTTTTTATGGCGAACAATTTTCCGTCGGGAAAATTTATCCTGCCGCGGCATCTTCCGTCGCTACAATAATTTTCCCGTTACGGTTTTTTATTAAATTGCCGAATAGTCGCTTAGCGTGTAGGTGTGGCGGTACGCAACGTCAAACGACGAGGTGGAGTACTGGCTGCGCGAAATGCGAACGGGCACTCTTGCGCACCCGCCTTCAAACTGCGAGATGGCGTAATCTACGACAGTACCCGAGCCGGAACGGTCGCTGTTGATTTTTATGGTTACGGGGCGGCAGGGAATATTGCCGTCGGCGTTTACACCGTACTTATTTTTCATTCCTTCCGCGTGGACGGTAGTCGATTCCCCCACCGAATAAATCATCAGATAGCTTGTGACTTCGCCGTTTAGATAGGTATCCACGCCGTTTATGATAGAAAAGGTGCCCGTGCTGTCCTGTTCGCCGAGATTGTCTGCGGCGCGAACAATCTGATAGAGCTGTTCGTTGTCGTAAACCTCCTGACCGAGTTCATACAGCGTTATGGACTGTCTCGGGCTGTCTTCGCCTCTGAAAGTCATGGAAGAAGTGAGTTCTTCATAATTCATTATAAGTTCGTAACCGGTGTTGTTAAGCGAGTCGGTCATGGTTTTCGACGAATATTTGGGATAAAGCGACGTTGCGTCCATCACAACGCGCGATTGCATGGAAACGGTGCCCTGTCCATCGGTATAGCTTATGGTAAGCGACGAATTAAAAGTCGTTTCACTGCCTGTAGTGGAGATAGTAACCGTATATATTCCGCTGGCGGTAAGATTGCCGTCTCTGTCGGTCATGGTATAGTCGTACACCATTCTCTCTTCACGGGCGGCATAACTCCAGGGCTTTTGATTTATCAGATTGAATTCGCTGCTGGCGGTCTGTCCGCACGCGGCAAAGGTCATGACCGCCGACAGCAGGCACAGCATCGCAATAACGAGTGTTTTTTTCAAATTGCACCTCCGGTAATTTCGACGATATTGATTATATCATAAAATTCCCCAAAAAGCAAAACATTTTCGCACGGTTTTCGTTATTGCGCCACAGGGCCGGGCGGGCATAAAAATTTTTGTTCTTGACAAAACGGCCGTTGTGTAATAAAATAATTACATGAATATAAAACGCTTTCCCACATATGTTGACGCCATGAACGCCCTTAAAGAAAAAATAGCGTCGTTGCCCCGCAATCTCGACAGGCCGAAGTTTATTATTGCTCCGGAAGTCTACACGTTTGCCCTCGAACAAATATTCTATTCGCTCGGCCGCGGCTCGTTTGACGTAAAGGTTACGTCGTTTACCAAGCTGTATTACGATATGCTGCCGCAGTCGGCGGCGATAAGCCGTGCAGAGGCGGTGGCGGTGGTGTCGGCGATAGCCCAGCAGAACGAAGAAAAACTCAGATATTATTCGGGAGCGTTCAATAAGCGTGGTTTCGCGTTAAAGGTATACGAAACGCTGGAAAAACTGTCGTCCAGCGGCGTTGAGCCCGACGCGCTTAATTCGGACAACGTTCTTTTAGGTCTCAAGCTCAGCGACCTTAAGTTTATATATTCCCGCTATATTGACTTTACCCGCGGCAAATTGGTCGATACTGTCGGCAGATTGGAAGCGCTTACCCGTTTTATAACGGACAACGATACGGTTTTTGACGGCAGCGACGTGTACTTAGTAAATTTCGATTTGTTTACCAAAACGCAGCGCTCGCTTATAGACGCCGTTGCGGCAAAGGCGCGGCAGGTGGAAATTTACCGTTCCGAAACGATAAACGCATACAGCATGAAAAGACCTCCCGCAGTGTACGCCGCTTTTTCCAAGCAGCAAGAGTACGACCGCGTCGCCGACTGTATTTATAAAGACGTCATGGAGGGAAAACGATTTAGCGATATCAGCGTCGTGGGAGAAAATCTGGATTACAGCCGCATTAAACGCGCTTTCGACAGCCGCGGAATACGTTTTTATTACGACAAGAAGCGCCGGCTTTCCGAAAGCGAACCGGGCAGATTTATTATGCGCGTCATGCGCTGCGTGACGGGCGGAATGACGGGCGACAATATGATTGCGCTCGCCGGCTGCCGACTTGCCTGCCCCGACAAATCCGGACGCGACAAATTTATACGCTTCGTCAAAGCCCACAGCGCGTTTTTCGTGTCGGCGAAAAAACAATTCGACATAGCCGACGACCCGGACCGCGACGAGGCGGAAAAAGTGCGTCTGCGTCTCACCGAGTTTGTGCGTATTTTTTCCGAAAAAACACTTTTCAGCGCCGAAGAATTTGCCCGGAAGATAAACGACGTCTTTTCGCTGGCGGGCGTAAACGGCGAAGATGAAAAAAACGGCAGATATTATACGCTTATTATGCAGACCGCGTTGTCGCTGAAAAAGGTTTACGGGGATGCGCCGGTGCAGCGCGACAGACTTTTTTCGGCGTATGCAAATATGACCGACAGTATAGGCGTGTCGCTTATACCCAACGAGACCGACGCGGTTTTCGTCGGCCCGGTTAATGCGAAAAGGGGCATAAAAATCAAAAAACTGTATGTCACCGGATTTAATGAAGGCGTACTGCCGGCAGTAAAGGAAGACACCGGACTGATAAGCGACGCGGATATAAACGCGCTTAGCGAGGAGGGTGTCATTATCGAACCTACCGCCGAACGCCAGAACGACCTTATGCGCGACGAGTTGCTGCAACTGATTTTGTCGGCGGGTGAAGTGGTATTTTCCTATCTGGACGACGGCGAAAACAAAAAATCTTATCTCGTGCGCATGATGGAAAAAAAGACAGGTTTATATAGTCGCGGCGAAATAACCGACGACTGGTTTGCGGGCGTACTGGAAGAAGGGGAAGACGAAGATATTCTCCGGGCGTTTCCGTCGCGCGCCGCGTGTGTACAAGCCGCCTTATCGCCGGGCTGCGGGCGCGGATACAGCGCTGTGCGTGCGGCGTTGGAAAGAGAGATTTCGCTTATTCGCAGCGATTTATCCCTGTCTTGTCCGGACGTAACGGAGGGCGGAATGACTATAAGAAGTATGTCTCCGTCGTCGCTGAAAGATTTTTACGACTGTCCGAAAATGTATTTTTACAAATACGGGCTCGGCATACGCAAGCCGAAGGACGGAAAGGTAGCGGCATCCGATATAGGCACCGTACTGCACAAAATAATCGAAAAATACGTTGCGAGCGGCAAATACGACAACCCTTCGTCGGACGGCGCGGCAATAGCCGACGACGAACTGTCGCAGCGCGCCGAATTCTCGCTGCCCGTCAATGCCCGTCTTAAAAAATATGTAAGACACGACGCGATATTCCTGTGCGAAAAGACGGCCGCTCAGCTTACCGGCGGCTCATTCAGCTGTGTCGGCGAAGAAATAAGGTTCGGCGACGGCGAGGAAGGCGGTACGTCGTTCCGCGTCGGCGGAGTAAGACTGTGCGGGCAGATAGACCGAGTGGACGCCTTCGGCACAAAAGCGCGCGTTGTCGACTACAAGAGCGGCGGCAAGGTAGAGCTGCGCCCCGAAGACGTGTATTACGGGCAGAAACTGCAGCTTCCCATATATTCGGAAGTGGCGCGGCGCATGGGATACGTACCTGCGGCAATGTTTTATTTTCCTGTAAACGACAGCGGCGACGCCGGACTGCTTAAAGGCTATTATATCGACGATCCGATATTGTACGACGAAATGATAAAGACCAAAGACACTTTGGCTTTTGACCCCGAAAAAAAGAAATATATGCTCTCGCCCGATGTGTACGAAGGCGTCATAAAATACGCTTTGGCTTTGGCGGAAAAAGCCGTTCAGGCCATAAAAAGCGGCTATTGCGCGGCGCATCCGATATCCAAGGACGGAAAAACCGTGCCGTGCGTTTACTGCGATTATGCCTCGGTGTGCAGAGGAAGAAGCGCGGTGAGAAAATATTACTACGTGCAAATGGAAGACATGGAAAGGGCGGTGCGCAATGAAATTGACTGACAGACAAAAACAGGCGGTGGAGAGCAAAAGCCGCGGAATACTTGTTTCGGCCTCGGCGGGCAGCGGAAAAACCACCGCCATGGTGCAGCGTATTATCGAACTTATAAAAAACGGCGCGAATATAGGAGATATGCTTATAATAACCTTTACAAAAGCCGCCGCCGCGGATATGCGTGACAAAATATCGTCGGCCGTCATCGACCTTTGTGCCGCCGATGACAAATTTGCCGGACAAATGAGAGCGCTGCCGTCGGCAAAGATAGGCACGATAGACAGCTGGTGTTCGTGGCTGGTAAAAAACTATTTTTACGCGGTGGACGCCGACGCCGATTACGAGCTGATAGGGGAAGGAGAACAAAACGAATTGTTCGAAACCGCCGCCGACAGCCTTATAGACGAATACGTCGACAAAAGCGCCTTTTTCGCCGAATTTTACGAGGACTGCCTTACAAACCGCCGCGACGGAGTTTTCAAGCGTATAGTAAGAGACATAATAGACTATGCCGAAACGCGCGTCAGTCCCGAAGAATGGCTTACGACTTGTTGCAGCGAATATAAAAGCGGCGAGGCGGAGCGGTACGTTATGCAGGCTTACAAAGAGCGTGAAGACGCCGTTTTTTCGGCCTTGCATGAAATTGCCCTCCGGGCGACGGAGATGGGCTACGACAAGCTGGCACACTGCTGCTCCGACGCCGAAAGCGCATATTATGCCGGAGACGATATGCCGCGTATGGTTTTAGGCCGCAAAGCCGAGTATGCTGAAATCAATGCGGATTTTGCCCCGATACGCAAACAGCTAAAAGACCTTATCGCCTACAAAAAGAAAATCGAAGGGTTTACCGATATGGACGAAACGCGCGAAAAGGCGAAAGCTCTCGCCGCGTTCGCACTGGACGTTTACAACGTTCTGCAAAAGGAGAAAAAGACGAGGGGACTGGCAAGTTATGCCGATTACGAGCACCTTGCTCTCAAAGTGCTGCGCTCGGAAAGCGTGGGAAAAGAGGCCGCCTCGGCGTATAAATACGTTTTTGTCGACGAGTATCAGGACGTTAACGCATTGCAGGACGCGCTGGTGGCGGAAGTGGCGCGCGACGCGAATTTGTTTATCGTCGGCGACGTCAAGCAGAGCATATACGCCTTTCGCAGCAGCGAACCCGACATATTCTTGGAAAAATACAACAATCCCGCCGCATACGGAATAGACGAGGTGATACATTTCAACGAAAATTTCCGCAGCGACAGAAAAATAATCGACTACTGCAACCGTGTGTTCGGCGGCGTGATGAGCAGAAAATTCGGCGGAATCGAATACGGCGAAACGGCGCTGGTTTATGCCAAAAACGGCGGCGAAGGGGAAGCGCAGGTGCGCCTTTTGAATGCCTGTGAAAAACAAGACGCCGCGCCGCGTGACAAAGTGTACGACATAACGGCGGACGATTTTAAGGAAAACACCGACGACAAGGAAATGGCGTATTATATCGCCGAAGGCATAGCCGACATACTGGCTGTTCCTAACGGGAACGGCCGCAGAGTTTCCGAGGGCGATATAGCCGTTCTCTACCGCTCCGAAACGGGCGTGGTGCGCGAGCTGTACGATATACTAAAAGACGCCGGCATAAATGTTTTTCTGCGGCGCAAAGCGTATTTTTCCGCCGCATGGGAGATAAAGGCGCTGGAAAATTTTATAAAGGCGCTGGCATGCGGATTGGACGAGACGGCTTTGGCGGGATATCTGCTGTCGCCGCTGTGCGGACTGGGCGAGGCCGAGCTGTACCGCGCGGCAAAAAGCGGACGCGGCGAAGAGTTTGCCGATAAATTGCAGGAATACGCCAAAACGCATCAAGACGCAACGGCGGAAAAACTGACCGCCGCCTTCGAAACGCTCTCTCGTTACGGCGAAACGGCTCGCGACGCGGACGTGACGGAGCTTATAAGCGGAATAGTCGCCGAAAAGCATTATGCCGAAAAAATCCTCGCGTCCGAACGCGGAGCCACGGGAGTGGAAACGCTGGAAAAATATATGGATTATTTGGCGTCGCTAAAAAACGCGGCGACGGTGTCCGATTATGTCCGGTATCTCGACAGCAACAGCGGACAGTTCGAAAGCGCCGCTCCGTCCGGATCTCTTCAGATAATGACGGTGCACATGTCAAAAGGTCTTCAATTTCCGTATGTGTTTTTGATAGACTGCGATAAGAAATTTAATATGACGGATGTATATTCGCGCTGCACCTGTGACAAAAAATACGGTTTGTGTATAAAAACGGGAAAAAAGGATTCGGCAGGAGCCTTGCGGTCCAATTTTATGGCGGAAGCGGCGGCACTGCGTCTTGAAAAGCGAAGCAAAGAAGAAGAGTCGCGGATACTTTATGTCGCGCTTACGCGCGCCGAAAAAGCGCTTTACTGCTATTCGTTCAACAACTGGAAATCATGTCCTCCCCAGCAGGCCGGCAGCTTTTTGGACTGGCTCATGCCCGCGTCGAAAGAGTGCGTTTGCGTTTCGTCGCCGAATAAGGTTTTTGAGGAAGAAGAGATTGCGCCCGCGGAGAATTGTCCGGTGGACGAGCAGCTTGTAAGCGCGATAATACGGCAAATGAACTATGTATATCCGCATACTTCCGCCGCAATAAAAGCCACTGTTACGTCTCTTGCGGGGGAAGATAGCGTCAGCGCGGTCACCGTTTCGGACGGCGACATACAACTTATGGAAAAAGGCGAACGCTTGCACAAGGCCATGGAAAAGATAGACTTTTTTAGCGAGATCGACGGCAGCGCCAACCAACAGGTATTATCGGCTTTGGAAGGGGACGAAAGAAGTAAAATAATTACGGCGCACGGGAGGGTGGGACAACTTCTCCGTAGTTTCGGCGGCAAAATATACCGCGAACAGGACTTTGTTTACAATCTTCCCGACGGATCGCTGGTGCAGGGCAGGATTGACCTTATGGCGGTAAACGGCGACAAGGCGCTTTTGGTGGACTACAAGCTGTCCTCCGCCGCCAATATAGAAAAGGACAGATACGTCCGTCAAATAAATCTGTACGCGGACGCGGTGGAAGACATACTCAAAAAGACCGTAAGCGATATGTACCTGTATTCGTTTATCAGCGGAAAGGCGAAAAAAGTCGAAAGAAAGAGCGTCTTATAAAGATATAGGTAAAATTTTTAATAAATTCGCTAAAAATTTAAATTTACCTATTGAAAAATTCGCGGATATGTTGTATAATGATAATGTAAATAATGTAATAGCGTAAAAAACAAACTTTCG
>ERZ1090881.86-NODE-86-length-45231-cov-12.006419_pt1 | contig 45231 bp, 38 predicted proteins | sample MGYA00478470_ERZ1090881 | MGnify/ENA primary metagenome ERZ1090881 (study PRJEB33644, sample SAMEA5815736) | chicken gut metagenome | biome: Chicken; feature: Gastrointestinal Tract; material: Caecum | place: Ireland | collected 2019-01-01 | study: A study of the...
TCGAAAGACAAAAATTCATTTTCAAAGGAGATAAACCAATTATGAAAACAGCAGTCATTTATGCCCGATACAGTTCGGACAGCCAAACAGAACAAAGCATTGAGGGACAGTTGCGTGTTTGCGAAGAATACGCACAGAAGAATAATATTCTTATTCTCAACACCTATATTGACCGTGCAATGACGGGAACGAACGACAATCGTCCCGACTTTCAGCGTATGATTAAAGACAGCAGTCGTAAAGAATGGAATTATGTACTTGTTTATAAGTTAGACCGTTTCAGCCGTAATAAGTATGAAACCGCCATTCATAAAAAGACATTAAAAGATAACGGCGTAAAAGTACTGTCTGCAATGGAAAACATTCCCGATACACCCGAAGGCATTATTCTTGAAAGCCTTTTGGAAGGAATGAACGTTTATTATTCCGCAGAACTTTCCCAAAAAGTAAAACGCGGTATGCGTGAAACACGTCTGAAAGGCTTCTATCAAGGCGGTGGATTGCCTTACGGATATAAAGTTGTTGACCGTAAAGTCGTAATAGACGAAACCAGAGCCGAAACGGTACGCTTTATGTATGACAGTTATTCAAAGGGTATTACAGTAAAGACAATGATTGCAGAACTCACGGCAAAAGGTATTTTATATAAAGGCAAACCATTTGCTCCCAATACCGTTTACGGAATACTCGGAAACGAAAAATATTCGGGTTCATACAGAAAAGACGATGAAATTATAGATAATATCTATCCGCAACTTATACCTACCGATACATATCAAAAAGTTCGTGATAAAGCAGAAAAGAATAAATTCGGAAAGCGCAGCATAAAAACCGTATACTTATTGCGCCATAAAGTGAAATGCGGATATTGCGGCAGACCGATAAGCGCAGAAACAGGAACGGCACGCAACGGAGAAGTAAAGCGATATTACAAAAGCATCGGACGAAAGAAAGATAACAACGGCTGTATCAAAACACAGATACCCAAAGACTTTTTGGAAGAATTTGTAAGCAATGTAATCATAGAAAAATTGATTGATACGCAGAATATTGATACTATCATAGCCGAGATTATGCGACGACAGAATCTCAATGAAAACGGCAATCTGAAAATGCTTTCCAATGAAAAGAGCCGTATAGACAGAGCGTTAGACAATCTTGTGACGGCGATTGAAAACGGCATTACTTCCAATACTACGAATAAGCGTTTACACGACCTTGAAAAACAGCAGGAAGAATTAGAAAGACAAATACTCATAGAACGCAGTAAAACCGCTGTAAAACTTAATGAGCGCGATATACGGCAATATTATGAGCAGGCGTTACGTTTGGAAATGCCAATGCTGATAAACTTCCTTGTAAAGGAAATCGTATTATATAACGATAAAATAGAAATCTATTTCAATACCCCGATAAAGACAAGTCCCGATGACGAAAGCCGTCGGGGCTTTTTATTTTACTCCGATTATGGCAACTTACATTACAGAATACAAAATAAACAGGAACTGCAAAACCGTCAAATGATAATAGAGATGTATATTGCATAAGAAAATAACGCAACGGCTATTTATTCCACGTTACTCTTGACGCGAGCCTCTCTCGGAGCGTGTATATAGGCAAATACGGGCGAAACACAACAACCCGACTGATTGAGTCAGTCGGGTTTTGGTTTGCCTTTGGCACGACAGCCTAACACGCTCCGACTCACGTCAAGAGCCTTTCGCGGCATAAACCGCCGTTGCTATCTGATACGAACAGTTCGGGATATAGAAAAAAGCCTAAATTCAAACCCTTTCTTTTATGGTTCAATTTAGACTTTTAGTGGTGCTCCACAAGTGAATAATACGAACCTCGGCGAAATGTCGGGGTTCGTATGCTTTTGTGCGAGAGATTATTTCGGCATCCGCTTTCAGCTCCCATAATAAAACCTTCCGAATTTGCTTTTTTCGGCAGGCTATGGTAGCATAGTTCCTCGCGGACGTCAACGGTCGCAAAATCGTCGCTGAAAGCACCTATAAAAGGACTTCGGGAGCCGAGTAAGGATTGTTTCCTTGCTTGGCTCTTTTGCTATCTATGGGGCATTACCAGACCTGCACGCAACGATTTTGGCTTTGCCCCGTTGACTTCCGCAGACTGACAGAAAGGACGCCTTATCTCTACCGTCCTATGCTACCCGGCCTGTTGCCCGAAAAAGGCAAATACAAATTCAGAGGTGTTAAAATGGAAATGTTGGTAACCAAGTTCTCAAACGGAAAGTATCGCAACGAAGGCGAATGGTTCACCGAACCTATCTCACCCGAGAACATCAAAATCATGGGTGAAATGATCGCATTGCAAGCACTGCGCACCGTCAAAAAGTTCGATATGAAAGTAGCAGACAAACTGTATATCGGTCTAATAAAAGATTTACATCACATGAGCGAAATAGACTATATTGTATCGGACGGCTACGACGTAGCACAAACAGCAATCTGCTTCTTGTATCTGTTCGTCGGTCATACCGCCAATGAGATCTACGGCAAAGACCGTAAAGGGAAAGAAATCACCATTAAACTTGCTTGTTATCGTGAAGTGGACCACTTCATTAATCTTCTTCGTAACAGACCGGACAGGCGAGGAACAGTCGTTGAATCCATAGATTTTACGGATTACAAAGCATTGCCAATGGATCCCGTGAACTGCTTTGAACACGAACAGACCGATTACAGCAAATACGATGAACTCGTGGTAGCATTGCAGTTATCTGCTTTGGAACTTGCCATTTTAAACTGCTACATGAACGGTATGAGGCAAGCCGAAGTCTGCGCCGAGCTCGGCATCGGCAGAGGAACGATAAACCACCGCAAGGCGAGCATACGTCAAAGGTATCAGGAGCTTTACGGCGCATACTGAAATGCCACTCAACTTCATATCAAGCTAAAAGGCAGCACATAACGTGTTGCCTTTTGTTATGGGGGAAGATTATCACGCGGTCAAAATTATTGCAAATAGTTTTTTTCTATCGTTTACAATAGCTTGTGGTTATTGCAAAAATGATGTATAATAAAACTTGAAGAGACAAAATTGCCGATAAAACCGCGGTTGTTTTATAAAAATTAAAATTTGCTTATATCCGCGTAACAATAAAGGCAATTATGTTACAATATACTACACGCGTTTGCGGCAGTACGGCGTGCCGTCGGCGCCGAAAAGCATAAAAAAGCCAAAATATCGGCTGCGGTTTTTGTCATACGGCGGATTGACACCCCGAAGAAAAATAACAAAACCGACTTATAATCAAAAGAGATCCAACAAAAGGAGTAGAGTATATGAAGAACAAAGACAAAATATTACTTACCGAAATGCAGCTTAAAATACTGACGCTCAAAGTGCTCGGGATAGGAATTATCGCGTATTTATTGATGATGGTCGTGCATTTAAGCGGATTGTACAGGCTGGACGCCGAAAGTTGGATATTGTTGTTCGGACTGACGGCGGCGGCAGCGGTGCAGTGGTCGGTTTTGGTGTGCTTGCTGTATTATACCGGCAGCTTAAACGGCAAGACGGCTTTCGGGACGGTGCTTAAAAAGGTGCTGGCGTTTATTCCGACGTACGCGGCGGTAATAGTCGTCATAGTGCTGTTCAGCGTGCCCGTCGAAAATTTCAACGTCCGCGCCGACAACTTCTTTATAGGACTGATGCTGTTTGCCTTGTGCTGCGTAGTCGCTTTTCTGATAATAGCCGGGATAGAGCACCTGGCGCGCAAAAAAGGGTGGACGGTAAACTTTGACGCCCGGGCATCGCACCTGCCGAAGGACGCCGAAAAGGACAAAAGCGAAGCGCAGACCTCCGCCGTAACGGCTACCCATTCCCGCGAAAAGGGCGCAGCGGGCAAGTCGAAACAGCTTATTTTCCCCGATCTCGTGGCGATGGACGAATATTTTGCCAAAAACCCGTATGTTCCCGCTGTCAGTTCGGACGTCAGCTTAAAAAAGCTGTGCGACGGCTTTAACGCCTTTCTCGAAAGCAATCATATGTACTACACGCCGGAAACCATTCGTTCGTTTATCGCGGGCATGGCGTGTTCGCACTTTATCATTCTGGAAGGACTGTCGGGCACGGGCAAGACCTCTCTTCCAAAACATTTCGCGCAGTACATCGGTTGCGACGTGTGTTTTACTTCGGTGCAGGCGTCGTGGCGCGACCGCAGCGACGTGTTGGGCTATTACAACGACTTTTCGGGCAACTTTAAGGAGACGCCTTTTCTGCGTGCGCTTTATACCGCGTCTTATAAGACCGATACGATAAATCTCATGGTGCTGGACGAAATGAATTTAGCGCGCGTCGAATATTATTTCGCAGATTTTCTGTCCGTGCTGGAACTGGATACGTCCAAATGGGATATAGAGCTCATGCCGTCCTCGACGCAGGGCAAGCTTCCCAAGGCGTTTACAAACGGATGCTCGGTGGTTATTCCCTTAAACACGTGGTTTATAGGCACGGCCAACAAGGACGATTCGACGTTTACCATCACCGACAAAGTGTACGACCGCGCGGCGGTGATTGATTTTTCCAGCCGCAACTCTCAGTCGGGACTTGCCGTCTCCGCCCGGCCCGTTCACGTCGGCTTGAAAAAGCTAACGCAGCTGTTTGACGAGGCGACGTCTTCCGGCGATTTCGGCTTAAGCAAGGAAGAATTCGAGCGTTTCAACAAGCTGAGCGACTTCATGCTGGACAGATTCGACATCAACTTCGGCAACAGAATTTACAATCAGATAATGAAATTCGTGCCCGTGTACGTGGCGTGCGGCGGTACGGCGGCAAAGGCGCTGGACATAATGTTCTCGCGCAAGATACTGCGCAAAATGGAAGGCCGCTTCGACGACGGACTAAAAACCGATATAACCGCTCTCGAAACGCTGATAAACGAACTGTACGGAAAGGAGACCTTTTCGCTTACTCTGGACGCGGTAAATAAACTAAAGAGGAAACTCATCTGATGTCTTTGTCGGCGCTTAAACAATTTTACGCACAACTGAGCGGTGACGTAAACGTTGCCGCAATATGCAAAAAAGCCGCAAAAGGGCAGTTCGACTTTTATTTTCCCGCGCCCGCCAGCCGCAGCGACGACGATATACTGGACGCGATAAATTCGGCCATGGGAAATATAATAAACGTCGTCACAACCCCCTATATAGTCTTAAAAACGCAGCTGGATACGCGGCGTGCCGAAAATGTCGGAGCGCTCACGTCCGAGGGTATGCGTAAAACAATAGCCGACTCCCGCGTCTGGAAAAACGACGAGCAGGGCCCCCGTCCCGAATACGCCTATGCCCGTTCGGCGGAGGACGAGTACGACACATACGAAAACAAACTGGTCAAGACGCTTATCGACAGACTTAACGACTTTATAGGGCGTCCGCTGGAAGAAACGCGCGGCGGGATCAAAAGTATGTACGACGTCATGAACAGCCGCCGCAGCTTAAATAAATTCGACATGGTGCGGCTTACCGATTTTAAGGCGCTTGCCGAGTGCGACGCCGAATGTTTTTCGCAGTACAAAAAGCTTTTTTATCTGCGCGCAAAGCTAAGACAGCTAAAAAGCAGTGCGCTTTACAAGATAATGTCGCGGCTGGCCCCTTTTACGGACGCGGTGCCGCAGCCCACCAATCTGCTGGTGCACAACGCCGATTACAACGCCTGTATGAAACTGTGGCTTCTTTTAAGCGACGCCCGCAAGAAACAAGACGAACTTACCCGCGAACAAACAAAAGCCGCCTACGCGTCGTTTGTGTTTTTGTATGCGGCATACACGCTGTCGCAGTCGGGATACGAAATAACAGGCGGTCGGCTGCATCCGGACGGCGATGCCGTTTGCGGCGACGCGGTGGCGCAGGGCAAGTGGCTGACGGTAACAATGCGCTGCGACGCGGAAAGCATTGCGTTCGACGTCAAATCAAACGTCTCCCCTGTATGCCGTAGCACGCGGGCGGGACTTGTGACTTCCGACGGCGGCGGCAAAGAATACGATTATTTTATAAGTATGTTGCCCACCGTCTGCACCGATAAGACCATATACGCCTTTCCCGACAGCAGATGGTCGCTTAACGACTTGCAGACGCTCGTCGGCTGCCTTGTCATGGTGGTAGACGTGGCAGAAGACGTGTACGAAAAACTGTGCGTAGTGTGCGGCGACAACGCCGTTACGCAGAATGAAGGCGTGTTTTGCTGCGGCTCATGCGGAGCGCAATACGTATTTTTGGCTCCTGACGTTTTGTGGATATGCCGGTTTGCTCCCGAAAAAGAGTAATAATAAAAACGCGGACAAGTTTGATTCCGCGTTTTTTAATTAACCGATTAGACTTCGAGTTTATTTATACTGATTTATAAAATTTTATTTAATTTACAGCAGCGGTTCGCGCCTTTATGCGTTTTCGCGCTTGGACCACACCAGCAGATTGTTAAGGCCTTTTTTCTCGCCCGAAACAAACAGGATATCGCCCTTTTTGAACTGGTAGTTGGGGTCCACCGTCTGCATGACGGTGCTGTTGTTTTCGATGGCGATAATATTGATGCCGAAGTGTTTGCGCAGGTTGGTTTCCAGCACGGTTTTTCCCACCAGTCTGTCGGGAATTATCAGTTTGGAAATGTTGACGCGTTTGCTAAGCTGAATAAAGTCCAGCGACTTCGACGTTTCCAGGCGATGGGCAAGGCGTATTGCCATATCGCGTTCGGGATAGACAACTTCCGCGCCCAGTTTTTCCAGAATTTCGCCGTGTTCGGCGCTGGTGGCTTTGGCGATGACGGTGGGGATATGCATGGACACGAGATTGAGAGTGGTGAGTATGGAAGTGTCCATCTGCTCGCCGATGCAGACGACCGCGACGTCGCACGACTGAATACCCGTTTCAAGCAGTGTGGATTTGTCGAGGTTGCGCACAACGAAGGCGTTTTCGGTGTATTCTCTTAAGCGCGAGATTTTCTCTTCGTCGCGGTCCAGCACAAGTAAGTCTGCTCCCGCCGCAGCCAGTTCGAGCGCCAGCGCAAAGCCGAAGCGGCCCAGTCCGACAATGCCGTAAGAATCGGCTTGTTTGTTTTTTCCGTTCATAGTAAATCTCCTTGATCAACCTATAGAAATATTGCCCGTGGGATAGAACACTCTGTCGCCGCGTGAAAAATGCCACAGAGTCGCGATGGTCATCGGTCCGAGCCTTCCGATGTACATGATAAAAATAGACAAAAGTTTACTGCCAAGGCTAAGCGTCGGCGTTATGCCGGTGGAAAGTCCCACCGTTCCGAAGGCGCTTACCACTTCAAACAACGCGTCCACCAGCCTTAAATACGGGTCCATTATTATCATAAGGTAGGTGCCGGTAATGACGACGCCCAGCGCAATAAGCGTTATTACGGCGGCTTTTTTAAATGCGTCGCGGGGCATGGAATAGCGGAATGCCTTTTCGGCGCGGTTTGTAGCGGACGCCTTTATGCCTTGCAGCAGCGTAAAAAAGGTGGTGGTCTTGATGCCGCCGCCGGTGGATCCCGGTGACGCGCCTATAAACATGAGTATGGTTATCGTAAAGAGACCGGCGTTTGTAAACTGCCCCAGCGGAAAAGTAGAAAAGCCCGCGGTACGCGACGATACGCTGAAAAAGAAAGCGCCCAGCCAAGTGATATCTTCCGTCGCTTTTATGAGCAGCGTTCCCGACAGCAGCAGCGCCGCCGTCGTGAGTAACACCACTTTGGTGTGCATCGAAAACTTTTTCCAGCGGAAGCGGGTCGAAAACATTTCGCGTATTACCAAAAAGCCTATACCGCCGAAGATGATAAGCGCGCAGGTGACGAGGTTGAGCAGTATGTCGTTTTGATAGGGAATGAGATTTTGGTAGTTGCCTAGAATATCGAATCCGGAATTGTTGAACGCCGCCACCGAGTGGAAAAGGCTGATAAACATTGCCTCGCCCACGGAATAGTCCCGGACAAAGACGATAAAGCTTAGCGCCGCGCCCGTAAGTTCGAAGGCGAGAGTGGTGAGAAAGACGCTGCGTATAAAGCGCACCATATCTTTTGCCGAATCGAGGTTCATGCCCTCTTTTACCACCGTAAGTCCGCGGAACGTGATTTTTTTGCCGACGGCGAGTATAATGCCTGTGCCCACCGCGGTGACACCCAGACCGCCCAGCTGAATGAGCAGCATTACCACGACTTGTCCCACGCGCGTAAAGGTGTCGCCTACGTCCACGGCGATAAGACCGGTGACGCACACCGCGCTCGTAGAGGTGTACAGCGCGTCTATATAGTCGAGATGAACGCCTTCCTTTATGCTGAAAGGCATCATAAGCAGCAACGACCCTATGAGTATCAGCGCGGCAAAACCCAGCGCTATTATTCGCGCCGGAGTGAGTATTTTAGATAATTTAGACATTTCGAAAAAAATATCTCCGGAAAGTAAAAATCAAAACTTAATGCATTTTTCGATATCCATTACGAATACCACCGAGCCGCCGGTATGTACTTTTATGGGATAGGCCGATAAGCCCGCCTCCGACGTGTTGGCTACAATCGTCGTCTGCACGCGTTCGCCGGCGTGGGCTTTTATGACGGCAAGCGCCGTTTCCAGTTTTTCCGCCTCCACGCCTATCATTAAAGTTATGCTTTTTTTGCGCAGAAAGCCGCCCGTGGAAGACAAAATGGTGGCGTAAATACCTTCGTTGTTTAAATGTTGCACCGTATTGGAGTAATCATCGCCCGAAATAACAGCCAAAATCATTTTATTGCATGATTGTTCCATACTTATTATTCTCCTTGATAAATAAATTGGCAAAAGTTCCATTCTGCTATGAGCATTATAGCAAGCATATTGCAAAATGTCAAACGAAATGCGGCATATAGCAAATTTACACAAATAAGAATTATGTCGATTTTTCGTAAAGAATATGTAAAACGGTTGACGTGCTCCGGTTATTTTGGTATAATTACAGCCGTAAATACATAAGGAGTTTTTATGACTACTCAACAAATCATTATGTTTCTTGTCATGCTGTTGTCCGGTACGGGCGTGTTTCTGGTGGGCGTACATCTTCTTACCTCAAACATCGAACAGCTTGCGACGGACAGGATAAAGAAACTGTTTGGAAAGACCGCCGACAAACGCCTCGTCAACGTGGGCATAGGAGCGGCAACCACGGCCATAATACAGAGTTCGGGCGTCACTACCGTGCTCATAGTAGGCTTTGTAAACGTCGGCATTATGTCGCTCTCCCAGGCAACCGCCATGATAATGGGCGCCAATATAGGCACGACGATCACGGCGCAGATTGCGGCGCTAAGCGCTTTTCCTTTTACTACATACATTCAGATACTGGTTTTTGTGGGCATATTCATGTCCATGCTCACCAAAAGCGACAAGCTGAAAAAGGTGGGGATGCTGGTAGCGGGTCTGGGGTTGGTTTTTATAGGCTTGTCCATGATGTCCGATTCGATGGAAAGCTTTAAGACGAGTATTCAAAAGATTTTCGAGGCGGTGGAAAACCCGTTTTTGCTGTTTTTCCTGGGCATAGTGCTGACGGCGATAGTGCAGTCCAGCAGCGCCACGACGTCCATAATAATAGCCATGTCGGTGGCGGGCCTGCAGATAGGAACGGGCGGCAACGAAGTTTTGTATTTCATACTGGGCACCAACATAGGTTCGTGCGTTACGGCGATAATGTCCTCTTTCGGGGCGGGCGCCAACGCAAAGCGCGCCAGCCTTATACACCTTATGTTCAACGTGTTCGGCTCCATAATATTTTTTATTATATTCCTGTGTTTCCCGTCGTTTATGGATATGACGTTCAAGCGCTGGTTCAGCCAGTCGGCGACGCAGATAGCCATGTTCCACACCTTCTTCAACGTGGTGTGCACGATAATTTTCCTGCCGTTTTCGGAAGTGTTCGTCAAACTGTCCAAAATCATAATAAAAGACAAGAAAAAGCCAAAAGAGCAGTCCTATCTTGACGAACGTATGATTTCGTCGCCGTCTATCGCGCTGGAACAAATAGGCAAGGAGATGTTTCTGATAGCGGACCTTGCCATGGACACTTTCCGCGACGCATACAACGCGTTCGAAAAGCGGGATATGAGCAGCGCCGACGCCATACGCGGCAAAATCGATAAGATTTCCGATAAAATACAAAACATTGTCAGTTACATGATAAAAGTGTCGGCAAACTGTTCGGAAGAGGAAGAAAAAAAGATAACCACCTATCAAAACTGCATGGGCGACATCGAACGTATTTCCGATATAGCGGATAATTTTATAAAGTATACGCGGCATGAGGTGGAAAAAAACATGGAGTTTTCCGACGGCGTCATGGACGGCGTCAATCTCATGGTCAACCGCATTTACGAATTGTACGACATCACAAAGCAGGCCGTTACCGAAAACGACAAGGACAAGCTGGCGCACGTCGACGAAGTGGAAGACATGATAGACGGCGACAGAAAACGTCTTGTAAACGCGCATATAGAGCGGCTTAACAAAGGTCAGTGCAAGGCGGAGAGCAGCGGCATTTTCATCAATCTCATCTCCAATATCGAAAGAATAGGCGACCATATCACATATATCGCCCATTCTATTGAGGCGTAAAACAGGCTCCAAAGACCGCGTCTGAAGTGTTTGCCGTCGCTATTAAGCGCACGACTACGAAAAAGAATAAGAAAAAACCGTTTGCGATATGCAAACGGCTTTTTGTTTCTTTCGGTTAAATTTCGGGAATTTTTATTTTTATTTCCTTTCCCATTTCCGCCGATTCCGCTATTCCCGACAATATTGCCTGGTTGTACAAAATCTGGCCGGAGGGGACGGGCGAGGGGCCGCCGGTTTTTACGGCGTCGAGGAAGGAACGAATTTTTTTATCGAACAGAGAGACCTTTTCATCGGGAGCTATTATGGGGATGACGGTTTCCACCTGCTCGCCGCACACCTCGTGATAAAGTTTCATGGGACCGCCGACGCTGCCGTTCCAACAGTCGGTGGAGGGGATGCGCAGGCCGCCTTTCGTGCCCAGGATAATGGTGTCGCCGGGGGTGTCTATATTCATCGCCCACGCAATGCGGAAGTCGAGAACGACGCCGCCTTCCAGACGAATAAACGCCGCGGCAAAGTCGTCTACGCCGAATTTCTGCGCATATTCGGGGTGGCCGGTCTTGACATAATTGCAGTAGCCCGGGTCGGTGCCGAAGTATGCCGATTTATAACCCGTCACGGTTAGCGGTTTGGGATAGCCTATGGCGTTTAGCACCATGTCGATGGAGTAGCAGCCTATGTCCGCCAGCGCGCCCAGTCCCGCCGTCTTGTCTTCGATGAAGGTGGTGCCGCGGGAAGTGGGAATGCCGCGCCGTCTGCCGCCGCCCGTCTGAATATAATAGACTTTGCCCAAAGCGCCGCTTTCGACGATTTTTTTGATCATCTTCATGTTCGCGTCAAAGCGGGGCTGAAAACCTATCGACAAAACTTTTCCGCTCTTTTTTTCGGCGCGAATTATGTCCGCCGCCTCTTCCAGTGTGACGCACATGGGTTTTTCCAGCAAAACGTGTATGCCGGCGTTTAACGCGTCGATAGTGCACACAGCGTGCGTGCGGTTGTAGGTGCAAACGCTCACCGCGTCCAGTCTGAGAGACTTGTCCGCCAGCATTTCCGCATGGTCTTTGTAGTCGGTTTTGGCGTTTTTTACGCCGTATTTTTCAAAAAAGGCCTTGGCTTTTCCCGGAATAAGGTCGGCGCCCGCCACTATTTCGACGTCGGGCTGACGCAGATAGCTTTGCAAGTGCGCTTCGGCAATTCCGCCCGTGCCGATAATGCCTATGCGCAGCTTTTTGCCGGCGTCGGCTTTCCCTTCGCTTGTACCTGAATTTTTGTAAGCGTCCGAAAGCGATTGTTCTTCCATATCAAGTCCTCCGATTTATTAAGCTTAAATTACATATATGATATCATCAATTTTTGACGATTTCTTTTCAATAATCGAGTATTTGTTCCCAGATATTGTTATGGACGGATACCCGAAAGGTATTTGCGCAGTTTTATGTAGACGTCCGCGCAGATGAGACAGTCCTTTTCCGCGCGGTGGGCTCCGTCGGTGTCTATCCCGAAAAACTCCGCTACGGTGGTCTGTTTGTGGTTTACGAGCGCCGGCAGCGTCCGTCTCGCCATTCTGAGAACGTCGAAGTAGTCGTTTTTAAGCGGAAATCCCAGCTCGGACAGGATATTGTCGTAAAGAAAGTTTATGTCGAAGTTGACGTTGTATCCCATAATTATGTCGTCGCCGAGAAAATCTGTAAAGTCCGTCAGCGCCGGCAAAAGCTCTCTGCCGCCCTGCGCCATTGCGTCGGTAATGCCCGTAAGCCGGGTGACGAAGGGAGATATCTTTGACTTTGGCTTTATAAGACAGGAAAAAGTCGCCGTACGCTCATTTGCGCGGAACCTGACGGCGGATGTTTCGATTATTTCGCAGCAATTTACGTCCATGCCGTTTGTCTCTATGTCCACTACCGTGTAATCGTCCGGAAGAAAGTTTATGTGTTTTCCTTTGTAAACGCGCATATTTTGTCTTTTACCTCGTTTGTCGTCTGTAAAAATTATACAAGACGCCGCCGCGAAAGTCAATACCTGCGCAAAAAAACCGCCCGCGCAAGCGAACGGCTAAAAAGTATAAATCAAAGCGCCCGGTTTTTTCGGAGAAAATCGCGGAAAAATTCGGCGTTTGCGCTTATTCGGGCGTCGCCGGGCGACAAAAACAGAGCGGCGTCGGCACATTCGAGCGCGGACAATGCGTCGCCCGTCTTAAAGTAGGCCACGGACAAGACGTCGTAAGGGTAGGAGGAAAAACTTGCCGGGTCGTTGAGATACGAGGAGGAGGGGCGGGGGATGGCAAGAGCGTTTTGCATCGCCCATATCGCGCCTTGCCAGTCTTCGTCCGAGTAAAGAAATTCCCCGAGGGCTATCCACGGCTCGCGCGAATAGGGATATTCGCCCACGCCCATGATAAAATTTTGGCGCGCGGCTTGCTTTTTGCCCAGCATTACCTGCGACTTTGCGAGAAATCTGCGCGACGCGCTGCGTTCTTCCGCCCATGTGGCGGCGGGAAGGGAGAGATGGCGCAAAAGTTCTCTTTCCGCCTCTTTGTACATTGCCCTAAAATAGTATTCGCGCCCCAGATAAAAGCTGTTGCGGTCGTTTTGCGGCTCTTCGCGGGTGGCTTTTTCCAACAGCGGCAGGTATTGAGCGCGCGACTTTGAGCCGTCGGGCCTGTGCACGAGTTTTACGCCTTCCGCTATAGCCTCCGACAAAACTGTGCCGTCCGAGGGAGTCACCACTTCGTGGACAATGCCCTTCCACGCAAAGCCCCGCCGCGCGTGTATCTTTTTAATGTAAAAACTTATGCCGTCGCTGCCGTCCGGCATTACCGACCACACATAATAGCACGACAAAAGGTTGGCGCGCGTGCGCACGGCCGCCTCTTCCAGTTTTGCCCGCCACCCCGGCAGAAAAACTTCGTCCAGATCCGTCGAGACGCACAGACAGTCTTCGTCGGGCACCATGTCAAGCGCCGCATTGCGGGCGGAGTCAAACCGCCACGGCTCTATCGCGGCTTGTTTTACCGTGGCGCCGCCCTCTTGCAGCAGTTTTACGGTGTCGTCGTCCGAACCGGTGTCCAGCACGAATATTCCGTCGGCTTCGGCCATGGATTTTAACCAGCGGCAGGCAAATTTTTCCTCGTTTTTTGATATTGCGTAAACATAAATTTTCATAATTATCTTTATGCGTCGCCGCCCTCCGCCGTGACGATAAAATATATTATAAAATGGAATAAAAGCGCCCGTATTTTGTTGCATATTTATTTTTAAAGTGCTAAAATAAATATACTTTTGTTCGTGGAGATGTCGTATGGATACAAACGTTAAGAAAAAAACCCGCGAAGTCGACATGACGACGGGAAAACTGCTGCCGAAAATACTCGTTTTCGCGACAGTGCTTATTCTTACGTCTATATTGCAGCTTTTGTTCAATTCCGCCGACATGATAGTCGTCGGGCAGTTCGTCAACAACAACGCGGTGGGCGCGGTGGGTGCCACCAGCTCTCTTAACTCGCTGATAATAAACGTCGCGATAGGTTTTTCGGTGGGAGCGGGCGTCGTTGCCGCCAGCGCGTACGGGGCAAAAAACCGCGAATACGGCAATCAGGTTCTGCATACGTCCATAGTGCTGAGCGTAATAGTCGGCATAATAGTGGGCGCGGTGGGATTTTTCCTTGCCGGAGATTTGCTCGAGCTTATGCAAACGCCCGACGAACAGATAGTGTATGCCACCGAATATCTCGAAATTATATTCCTTGGCACTCCGTTTAACCTTCTGTACAACTTCGGCTCGTCCATGCTTAGAGCCGTCGGCGACACAAAGCGACCCCTTATATATCTTACGATATCCGGCATTATCAACGTAATAATCAACATAGTTACGGTAACCGTCTTCAACATGGACGTCGTGGGCGTTGCCATTGCGACGATATTCAGTCAGGCGGTTTCGGCGGTTTTGGTGCTTATCACGCTTATACGCAGCAACGGTTTTCTTAAATTGTCGCTGCGCAAGCTTAAAATTCACAAACACGCGCTTATCGACATAATAAGGCTGGGCGTGCCTACGGGAATACAGAGTGCGCTTTTCAGCATCACAAACGTATTCCTGCAGTCTTCCGTCAACAGCTTCGGCAGCGCGGTGGTAAACGGATGTTCCATCTCCGGCCAGATAGAAGGCTACATCTACGCCGTAGTAAACAGTATAAGCAGCACCGCTCTTACGGTGGTGGGACAAAACTACGGCGCGCGCGACTATTCTCGCATAAAAAAGACCATACTTATAACCAATGTGTTTGTCACGGTGGCGACGCTGGCTATAGCGTGGCTTGCGATACTGTTCCACCGCCCGCTGTGCAAGATATTCATGAACGGCAACGCCTCCGAAGAAGAAACAAACCTTATCATATCGTACGCCTATCAAAAACTCATTATTATCGGCGGAACGTACTTCCTGGACGGCATAATGGAAGTGGTCACTTTTTCTTTAAGAGGCGTCGGATATTCGATTACGTCCATGCTGATAGTGCTGGTGGGAACGTGCGTTTTGCGTATAGTGTGGATATACTGTATTTTCCCGTTCGTACACAATCTGTCCTTCCTGTTTTTGATGTATCCCATATCGTGGATCGTGACGTTGGGCGTAGGTATGGTGTTCCTGGTCGTTTTGCTGCGGCGCGACGAGAAGAAGGACGCCGCCATAAACAACGTGGCGGAAAAGGCATAAAAGCGGCAAAATTCCGCGCAATAAGGCGCCGAATCCGCTGCCGCCGCATTATACTTTACAATGCTTTTATAATATGATACAATAAAAGCGCCATGGGCCAGTAACGGCATCGATTGCCGTCTGCGGAAAGGAAAAGCATGTCGGAGGTTCGGCTCCGTTAAAAACGAAAACAAAATTTAAATGCTAACAATAGCAAAAATTACAGCGCTCCCGTAGCGCTCGCAGCTTAATCTAAAATTTAAGCTCCGTTCCGGCGGAAAATGCCCACGTTTTTTGCAGGAACGTCATCATCAGTGGGGTATCGCCGTCGTTGCATCGTCTTCGGCAGCTGCGGCGGGAATCAGGAAGACATGGCGCGGCGCGTTCGTCTGCGGAAACGCCGCCCCGAGATTAAACGCCGACTAAACATGTAGAAAGCTTTTCTTACGGCGGTAAGACCGCGGTTCAATTCCGCGCTGGTCCACCAAAAAAAGCCGTTCGGGCAATATCGTCCGGGCGGCTTTTTTAGTGTGCCGGCAAAAGCGGCTCTTTTAGGGCGGCGAAAAGTTTTTATCCCGCCGACCTGTATTGCGGCGCATGAGAGAAGACGTTTTCGCCATAAGTCAGATGCGCTGGTCTGAGAGCAGGTCGCTGCCTTTTTCCAACAGATTGGCGAGCTGTTCTTCGCTGTCGTCAATGACGGGCAGCAGCCGGCCGGTCTTTTTTTCGACGAGCTTTTTGAAAATGGGATAGTTTACGCAGCACAGCGCTATACCCACAACGCCCAGTACGACGCCGACCGCAACGGCGGCTGGTCCGCTAAGCAGCATCACCATGGACATTCCGCCGCCGAGAATCAGCGCCGCGGCAATGCCGAAAATAAAAGAAAATATTGTAGCGCCGCAGGTTTTTGCTTTTTCCAACCGACAGATGCAGTCGAGGGTGTTTTCGGCCTGACGTTCGAGCTTGTTTAATTCCGGCTTGTGCGGCAGTTTCCTGTCGCGTTTCATGGACAATGTTACCGTGCCGGGCAGCGAAGTGCTGACGGACGTGATCTCCCAGCCGAAGGCTTCGTACATATCGGCGGCGTACGCCTGTTTTTCGGCTTTGATTTTTTTCGTACAATATTCGTATGTGATAAAATCTTTTTCCTGCATGATTAGTTTCCTCCGGGAATTATATTTTGCGAAAGTGGGTGTGCCGACGCGCGTTTCGGTTGACTTTTCCGCAAGACAAGTGTATCATATAATAAATCGGAGAGAAAATCAAGTCAAAAAAAGCGCGATGGGACAAAAACGGGAAAGTGTCGCGCCGAATAAGACAAAAAAGGAGAAAGTGTATCGTGCAATACGACCAGGAAGACTATACCAAATTTTATATAGTACAGGCGCTTTTCAAGTTGATGAAAGAGTACAATTACGACAAAATAAGCGTCACGGACATAGTAAAAAAGGCCGGCGTGGGGAGGGCGACGTTTTACAGGTATTTTAAAAGCAAGGAAGAGGTGATATTGCATTATTTCAGGCACCACACCCAAGATTTTGTCGCCGCTCATAGGTTTTATCCGCGCTGCCGCGCCGATTACACAGACCTTGTAAAGGACGTGCTCAAATATTTCGAGGCGCAGAAAGAGCGCTTTATGCTTATCCGTCAGGCTCATCTCGAATATATTTATCTGGACTATCTAAATAAAATGTTTGTCGAAAAATTCATAGTCGACTACGACGACCTTGACGGCAAACTGCTGCCGTATATTTACGCGGGCATGCTTTTTAACGTATCCATGAAGTGGCTGGACGACGGGTGCAAACGCCCGATAGGCGAGCTGGCCGACATGATTGTTGACGCAGTATATTTCGAAAAATAAGCGGCCGAAAAAACGCGGCGCATAAAAACAAAAGCGGGCAAAAACAGCGCCCGCTTTTTTGTAAAATCAACAAAATTATTCTTTTTCGTCTGTCGATGAATCGTCTTCCGCCGGCTTTTCCTTTTTGAAGAGGCGGAATTTTTTGTCCTTGTCCTCGTCGGCATTTTCTTCTTTTTGTTCTTCTTCGACGGGTTTCGGCTTTTTGGTAATGCGCATTTTTTCGATGCGGTGTTCGTTGACGAGCAGCACCTGCACTTTTACATAATCGTTTTCGCATTCGGCGGTGGAGCCGTCGTCGGGAACGGCGCCCAGCATTTCGCAGACGTAGCCGCCGAAGGTCTCGTAGTCGTCTTTTTCCAGTTCGTCTTCCGGCAGGCGGATATCCATTTTTTCGATGACCTCGTCAAAGGGGGCCAGCCCCGTAACTTCCCACGTGTCGTCGTCAATACGCGTAATTTCGTAATCGGGATCTTCGCCCTTTTCCTGGAGATCGCCCACCAGTAGTTCCAACAGGTCGTGCAGCGTTATTATGCCGTTTATTCCGCCGTATTCGTCCAGCACAACGGCAAAGTATTCACGCGTGTTTTTCATGCGGTAAAACAAATCGTCCGCAGGCATGGTTTCGGAAATAAATACCGGCGGCATTATGGCCTGCTGTTTGACGTTTTCCTTGGACTTGTCGTCCAGACGGAAATATATTTTCGTGTTCAAAACACCTATTACGTCGTCGATATCCTTGCCGCAGACGGGGTAGTAGGTGTGGTTGGACTGCTTTATCGTGTTTTCCCAAACCTCCTGGTCGTCGCGGTCGAACAGAAAATCCACGTCTTTTCGGTGAGTGCACACGTCGCCTACGTCGTTTTCTTTAAATTCAAATACTTTTTGAATAAATTCGTTTTCCTTCGCGTCTATCGAACCTTTTTCGCTGCCGGCCTCGGCCATGAGCATAATCTCCTCTTCCGACACGTCTTCGCTCGTGTCTTCGGGTTTAATGCCGAACATACGCAAAATGCCGTTGGCGGATACCGTAAGCAGCCACACGAACGGCGCAAAGGCGTACGACACGAAAGTAAGTATTCCCGACAAAAACAGCGAAAGCTTTTCGGGGTTGCGCATGGCGATGCGTTTGGGGATGAGTTCGCCGAATACGATGGAGAAGTAGGACAGAATGAGAGTAATGGCAATCATACATATCGTGCTTGTGACGGTGAAGTATGAGCTGTCTTTTCCTACGATAAGGGCAGCGAGCGGTTCGGAAAACGAATCGGCCGCAAATGCCGAGCCTAACAGCGAGGCAAGAGTGATGGCCACCTGTATGGTGGAGAGAAATTTGGAAGAGTTTTTTGTAAGACGGCAGATGCGTTTTGCACGCTTATTCCCGTCTTCGGCAAGCTTTTCCATTTTGGTCTGGTTGGCTGAAATTACCGCAATCTCGGCGCTTGCAAAAATGGCGTTAAGGAATATAAGCACCACCTGCAACGACAACGCGAGCACTATTTCGCCTGGGTTCATGATAAAATTAGCATACAGCGCGTATTATACGCGCATTGTGGAAGTAGAAACTGGGGATTTTTTTAGTTTTACTTTTTACAACGCAAAAAAACACAACCTCTTTGTAAACCATACAAAAAAGTCATGTTGCAAATCCAAGTATTAAGTTGTGCGTTCGTCGCGGAACGCTACTTGTTGGGCTGTCGTCCACTATGCTTTAGTCCTCCTATGACATATATGTTAGCACATTGCGGGGCTTAATGTCAAGAAAAATCGAGGCGTTTTTATGACGCAATCATGAAAAACGCAAGAATATGGTAAGTTAATATTGTAGATTTGATACGTTTAATTTATAAAAAATATAAATAATTTACGTATTTCGATGCGCTTTTACGAAATTTATCTTATTTTCGAGTTTTTTTGTCTTAAAGCAAAAAAAAATACAATATTCGTGTCAAAATTTATAAAAAAACTATTGACAAAAGCAAATAGGTGTGATATCATAAAACCGACTAAATAAGTAGGCAAATAGTCGCGCCGATAAAAATCGTGATAGCGGCGGGCGATTTTGCAAATAATATAGGTCCGGAGATAATATATGAAACAGTACAACGTTACCGGCATGAGCTGCGCTGCCTGCAGCTCGCGAGTGGAAAAAGCCGTTTCCAAGGTGGACGGAGTCACTTCGTGTTCCGTAAACCTGCTTACCGGTGCCATGGGTGTGGAAGGCAACGCCAGCGACGCCGCAATAATAGAGGCGGTGGAAAAGGCGGGATACGGCGCGTCGCCCAAAGAGACCGAGGTAAAAGCCGCCGCAAAGGAAGAGTTTGCGGACCACGAAACGCCTGTGCTTGTAAAAAGACTGGTGGTATCGGCGGTTTTGCTGGTGGTGCTCATGTATATATCCATGGGACACACCATGTGGGATTGGCCGCTGCCCGGATGGCTGGCGCGCAATCCTATTGCGATAGGTTTGGTACAGCTGCTGTTGTCGGCGGTAATCATGGTCGTAAACGGTAAATTTTTCGTAAGCGGATTCAAGAGTCTTTGGCACAGGGCGCCCAACATGGACACTCTGGTGGCGCTGGGGTCCATGGCGTCGTTTGTTTGGAGCGTGGTAATTTTGTTTTTCATGACCGACGCGCAGGTCAACGGCAATGTCGACGCGGTGGCCTCTTACATGCACGAATTTTACTTCGAGTCGGCGGCGACGATACTTACTTTGATTACGTTGGGCAAAATGCTGGAATCTATTTCCAAGGGCAAAACCACCAACGCGCTTAAAGGACTGATGAATCTGGCGCCCAAGACGGCGGTGGTGGTAAAGGACGGCAAAGAGCAGACGGTTCCCGTCGAGCAGGTGCGCATAGGCGACGAATTCGTCGTGCGTCCCGGCGAAAGTATTCCCGTGGACGGAGTTATCGTCGACGGCATGAGCGCCGTAAACGAGTCGGCCCTTACCGGCGAAAGCATTCCCGTGGATAAGAAGGCGGGCGACAGAGTATCGGCTGCCACCATCAACCAATCGGGCTTTTTGCGCTGCCGCGCCGAACGCGTGGGCGAAGACACCACTTTGTCGCAAATAATAAAGATGGTGGAGGGAGCGTCGGCTACAAAAGCGCCCATCGCCAAGGTGGCGGACAAAGTTTCCGGCATTTTCGTGCCGGCGGTAATAGCGATATCTCTTGTTACGCTTGTCGTATGGCTGCTCATCGGCCGCGGAGTGGGATTTGCGCTGGCCCGTGCGATATCCGTGCTGGTAATAAGCTGTCCCTGCGCGCTGGGGCTTGCCACGCCGGTTGCCATAATGGTGGGCAGCGGTCTGGGCGCCAAAAACGGAATATTGTTCAAAACGGCGGCGTCGCTGGAAGAAGCGGGTAAAGTGCAGATAGTTGCTCTGGACAAAACCGGCACCATTACGAACGGTGCCCCCGTTGTAACGGATATTCTTCCCGCCGACGGTTATACCGAGCAGCGGCTAATGGAAGTGGCGGCTACGCTGGAAAACAAGAGCGAGCATCCGCTGGCAAAGGCCATCATGCAAAAGAGCGGCGAGATGAACGTCAAGGCGCTGCCGACGAAGAGCTTTGCCGCTTTGCCCGGCAACGGAGTCAGCGCCGAAACAGACGAGCAAGATTTGCTGGCGGGCAGTCTCGAATTTATTCGCAGCCGCGTCAGCGTGTCGCCGGAAATAATCAAGAAAGCGGAAGAACTGTCCAATCAGGGCAAAACGCCGCTGCTGTTTAGCGAAGGCGGCGTGCTTGCGGGCATAATAGCGGTGGCGGACACCATCAAAAAGGACAGCGCCGCTGCCATCGCCCAGTTTAAGAAGATGGGCATAAGGGTGGTAATGCTTACCGGCGACAATAAACGCACCGCCGATGCGATAGGAAAAGCCGCCGGCGTCGACGAAGTAATAGCGGGCGTTATGCCGGACGGAAAGGAAGAAGTGGTGCGCCGTTTGCAGCAAAAGGGCAAAGTCGCCATGATAGGAGACGGAATAAACGACGCGCCTGCGTTGACGCGTGCCGACATAGGCATAGCGATAGGCGCGGGAGCGGATATAGCCATCGACGCCGCCGACGTGGTGCTGATGAAGAGCAATCTTTCCGACGCCGTCGCGGCAGTGAGACTTAGCCGTGCGTCGCTTAGAAACATTCACGAAAACCTGTTTTGGGCGTTTGCGTACAACGTCATCGGAATACCCATCGCAGCGGGCTGTTTCGTCGCGCTGGGACTGACGTTAAATCCCATGATAGGCGCCGCCGCCATGAGTTTGTCGAGCGTCTGCGTCGTCACCAACGCACTACGCCTAAATCTTTGCAAAATACGCAGCGACAAACACGACCACAAGTTTAAAAACGCTCTGCCGGCGGATATGTCGCTTATCGACGCTCCCTCGGAGGAAAAGAACGCGGATACGGCTGCAAAGACTGTGGCGGAAGAAACTGAAAAATTGACGAAAAAGACCATCACGATAGAGGGCATGATGTGCGAGCATTGCGAAAGGACGATAAAGGCAGCTCTCGAAAAAATACCGGGAGTGCAGTCGGCGACGGCGGATTTTGCGTCGGGCACGGCGGTTGTGTATTTGTCGGGCAAGGTCGACGACGCGGCGCTGAAGGCTGCGGTCGAGGCCGAAGATTATAAGGTGGTAAAAATAGAATAATTTGTATCGTCTTACCGGCAAAAGCAATGTCAATAAGTAAAATACGTAAAAAAGGCTCTGTGCGCTGCGGCGCCCGGGGCCTTTACTTTATGCGACAAAAATATCGTTGCCGGCCATGACGCTCATTTTGCGGTAAATGCCCGTAAAGCTATGCCGGCGTATCACTTGTTTTCGCTTTTTTTAATTTTATTTGCGCGGGGAGCGGTGTTGCGTTCCCAAAACACGCCGTCATTGTACCCTTGAATGGTCTTATCCCATTTGGCGTCTTCCAGCCGTTTTTCCGCCCATGCGCAGTACAGCGGACTTTTTTCTATGCCGGTGTAGTGCCGGCCTAATTTTTTCGCCGTTACCGATGTGCTGCCCGAACCCAAAAACGGATCCAGCACGAGATCGCCCGCGTCCGAACTTGCCAAAATGAGCTTTGCCAGGAGTTTTTCGGGCTTTTGCGTGGGATGGGAGGTGTTTTCCGCCATCGACCAGTAAGGAACGGAAATATCGTCCCAAAAGTTGGACGGACAGGTGTCGCGGAAATTGCCGCAGGGCGTTTGCTCCCAGTCTTTCGGCTCTCCCTTGTCGCGATAGGGAGCGATGACGCGTCTTCGCATTTTTACGTCGCTCAGATTAAAGACATAGTCGTCGGAAACGGTGCAGAACCAAATGTCCTCCATGGCGTTTTTCCAATTTTTTTTACAGCCGCGCCCCTTTTCGCGCTGCCAGGTAATGCGGTTGCGCACGATAAGCAGCTTGTCGAGCGCTTGGCTTATTGCGCCGGACGAACGCCAGTCGCAGCACACATATACGGACGCGTCGCGTTTTAAGAGCGGCAGAGCGGCGGAAAGCCAGCTTACGGTGTAGTTTAGATAGTCGTCGTAGCTGAGCTTTTTGAATTTTTCGCCGTCGAACCGCTTGTCCATATTGTACGGCGGATCGGCTATCATCAAATCGAATATGCCGCGTGGCAGCTTTTTAAGTACGTCGAACGTGTCGCCGACAATGGTTTTGTCGATGATTTTTTCGGCAGACAAAGTATCGTCCGCCGTGATGCAGTTTTTAAGATACCGTTGTCCTTCCTGTATATTAAAGTCGATGGTTTTGTTTCTTTTTGATTTCATGACCTTTCCGTATGCGCTGTTTCGGCGCAAAGAAATATAAAAAATTGCTTTTATGTCAGTGTCCGGCCGAGGTTTTTTGCGGCGCGTCGAAAGATATCGCTTTTTCGCCCGCGTCCGGCGACAGATACTTCGAGTAGCTTATCTTGCGGTATTCGTCGGGAGTGATGAGCACGGCTTTTTTGAAGTGGCGGTCTAAGTGCGACTGCGACGAAAACCCGCATTCGTAAGCAATGTCGCTAAGGCGCTTGTTGGTGGAGGCGAGCAGTTTTTTGGCGTTGTTGAGACGTATGTTCAAGAGGTATTTGAGCGGCGTAATACCCATTATTTCGCAAAAAACCCTGTGAAAGTACGTGGGCGCGTAACCCGCCAGCGACGCCAGCTTGCCAAGCGTTATCTTTTCGCCGAAATGTTCCTGCATATATTGCAGACTGCCCGAAATAAAGCGGTCGTCGCCCTTGGGGTACAGGCGTATATAGTTGCTGTTTTTCACGCAGTCGCGGCCGATATAAAAAAACAGCTCCATGAGTTTTGCCGTCACGAAATCACAGTTCTCGTCGCCGCCGGTTTGTAAAAACAGCACCAGGTCCTGAAAGATGTTTTTATATCTTTCGGAGTCGATAAGCTGGAAATAGTTGGGCGCTTTTTTTAAAAGGTCCGTATATGCGCACGGCTCGTCGAAGCGGAAATGAAAAAAACAGCACTTGAAATGCAAATAACTCGAGCACCGCTGCCCGGGTTTTCTCAACAGAAAAGTGTTGGGTTTAAGGGCGTAGCGCGCGTCGTTTATTACGGACGTGGCGTCGGAGGAAATGATGTATTCGAACTCGAAATATTCGACTTTGCGCTCTTCGGTTTTTTTGACCGAGGGAAATACCGCCGCCGAATCGAAAACGCCGTATTTGATTATTTTGCCCAGTGCCATAATGCGCTTCCTTTTTGTGTATAATTAAATTATAATAAATTTTTCCGCAATTGTCAAAATAAATAATAAGATTATGCAAAATAGAGTTTAAATCGTGGTAGATAAAAAAGCGCGCCGGCGGTATAATAAAATAATCAGGAGGGATATATGTTAGTTACGGATGTCAAAACGTTTGTCGTCGACTGTTACAGAACCAACTGGGTGTTTGTAAAAGTGTACACCGACGAAGGTATAAGCGGAGTGGGCGAAGGCACTCTCGAATATAAGGAAAAAGCGCTTGTTGGCGCCGTCGAGCACATAAAGAGTTATCTTGTCGGAAAGGATCCGCGCGATATCGAAAAACACTGCCACGCCGTTTACAGGGACGCGTATTGGCGGGGTGGAGCGGTGCTTATGAGCGCGCTTTCGGCGGTGGAGATGGCGCTGTGGGATATACTCGGCAAAAGCCTCGGCGTGCCGGTTTATCGTCTTCTCGGCGGAAAAGTCAACGACGACTGCCGCATCTACGTCAACGGCTGGTTTTCGGGCGCAAAGCAGCCCGGCGAGTTTGCCGAAAAAGCCAAAGAGGCGGTAAAGCGCGGCGTTACGGCGCTAAAATGGGATCCCTTCGGGAAGGCATATCTACGAATAAGCAATGCCGACCTCGATAAAGCGCTGCAATGCGTGGCGGCGGTGCGCGAGGCGGTGGGAAAAAACGTCGATCTGATGATAGAGGGGCACGGACGTTTTGACGTTCCCACGGCCGTCATGATAGCAGGCGAGCTGGCTCAGTTTAAGCCCATGTGGTTTGAAGAACCCGTTCCGCCCGACAATCTGCAGGCGCTTAAAGCCGTAAAGGACAAGTCGCCGGTGGCAATCGCCGCGGGTGAAAGACTGTACACGCGCTACAATTACCGCGAACTGTTTGCCGGACGAGCGAGCGATTATATTCAGCCCGACGTGTCGCACGCGGGCGGTATTATGGAGCTAAAAAAGATTGCGGCGACGGCGGAATCGGAATATATAGCTTTTGCGCCGCACAACCCCAGCGGACCGGTGGCCAACGCGGCGACGCTGCAGCTTGCCGCATGCTGTCCTAACTTCTGTATTCTCGAAATAATGTATTCGGACGTCGCATACAGAAAGGATATCACCGACGAAAAACTCGAGTATTCGGACGGAAGAATAAAAATAGGCGATAAACCCGGCTTGGGAGTGGAACTTAATGAAGAGGCTTGTCTAATGCACCCCTACAAAGAGCATACGCTCAGGCATTATACAGGCGCGCTCACCGATATTCGTCCGCCGAAATCGGAATTCTATTTTTAATTTACAATAAAAAGGATATCAAGGCCGCAATTGCGCGCCAAATGTAGTAAAATTTATATCCGGAGACAACAGCATCATGAAAAATAAAACGGTTTTAGTGACGGGCGCCTGCATAAATACGGGCGTAGCAATAGTGGAAAAATTCGCCTCGGAAGGCTATGACGTCGTCTTTACGGGGCGCAGTAAGGCGAAAGTGGAGGAGGCGGAGCGGGCATACCGCGACAAATTCCCCGGGGCGGACATATCGGGATACGAGCTGGAATCGCTTAAAGCCGACGGCTGCGTCGATGAGGAAAGCGTTTGCCAACTGTTTGACGACCTGGACAAAAAAGGCGTTTTTATACAATGTCTCGTACTCAACGCCGCCGACCAGGGACTGGGGCAGGAGATTTTCGTGTCGTCCCTTACGGACTTTATAAAGGTGATAAACACCAACGTCGTATGGAATTTCGCGCTGGCGCAGCAAGCCGCCTTACGCATGAAACAAAACGGCGGCGGCAGCATAATCTTCATTAATTCCAACACGGCGTACCGGGCCATTCCCAATCGTATCGCGTATTCGGCGTCAAAGGGCGGCCAACTGGGAATGATGCGCGCTCTCGCGTTGGATCTGGGCAAGTACAACATACGCGTAAACGCGGTGCTGCCGGGAATGATACGCACCGACAGATGGCAGAAAAACCCCGAGTGGTACAAAACCGTTCCGTCGGCGTTTACTCCCATAGGCGACGTGGCGGACGGAGCGGATATAGCCGAAGGCGTGTGGTATTTTGCCGCCCATGCCCGCAACACCACGGGCGCAGAGCTGGTAATAGACGGGGGTAACACCATCCAGCTGTACCCCATTATTCCCAAGGACGGCGAAAAGTAAAAGCCCGTTGTTTCGCCCGAAAAAAGTGAAATAAAGGACGCGCCATTAAAAATTAACGGCGGAAACGATGCTCTACGCCGCTGCTAGTAAAACAAAAAAAGACCGCGAGCAATTGTGCTTTGCGGTTTTTTTGGGCACAATAAAACGTGCGTTTAAGGCGGCAAGTCGCCTGCGTCTTAATGTTGCGCGGTTTAATAAAAACCTTTTTCGGCGCAAAAAGGGCAGGGCGCCGCGGCAAGAAAAGAGCCTGTCTTTTATGCCTAACGTCCGGCGGCGTTTTACGCTGCCTGTATCGCCCCGCGCCGCAGAATTTTGATATTAAATTTTATTATACAAAAAAAATACACCCGGCTTTTCGTCCTGCGGCAAACGCGATAAATAATATTTATATTTTTGGCGCATGCCGCGCTCAAAACCGCGCGCAATTTCGATATATCGCACGGATAAAGACGGGAAATTTTCAGTATCCGGACAAACGCGATAAGAATTTTGCAATTTTTACAGATAAAAAACTGACAGATGTTAAAAATATATGCAATTGTCGACTTGCAAAAAAGCGCGATAAGTAGTATAATATTTATCGGCGGTTACAACGGCGTTTTACGGAGGAGCGATGAAAAGCATTTATACATATTACAAAGAGCGGCTTATAGAAATAGGCGGAAAGAACAGGAGTTTATATATCCGTTCTTTGGGAAAGAAAACCGGATACGACCTCGGACGACTTTTTGTCGGGGATGACGCGCGCGCCGAAGAATTTTTCGACTTTCTCTGGTCGGGAAGACGCGACGCATTGACAGTCATCTCTCCCAAGATTTCGGCCTTAAAAAAGATATTTGCCGCCTGTGCGGACGCAGCTGCGGACGATAAGCGCCGCAAAAGTCCTACGTTTGTCTCCTTGCTGGAAAAAGAAGCCGACTACATAAGCGCCTTAAAACATGAGGCGGAGGACGTGGAGAAGGAGACGGGGCGTTACGAGTTGTTTGTGGGCTATCCCTTCGTGTGCGGCGCCGTAAAAGACCTGCCGATAAAAGCTCCGCTTATATTTTTCCCGGTGGAAGTGGAGATTTCCGAGCGCAATACGGTGACGATTTGCGCCAAGCGCGGCGAACGCGTGCGTCTCAATCAGGCGCTTATATTCGCCTATGCCCAGGCGAAAAATCTGGATCTGGACGAAATGGAAACCGACTTTGACAACTTGCGCCGGGCGGGACTGAGCGACGAAAAAGCCGTTTTGTCATACCTTAAAAAATACGGCATTAACCTGCGGCTTTCCGACAAAGAAAAACTGACGCCTTTCGCCTCTCTTCCCGACCAGGACGGCGGCGCTTTGACGATTAAAAAATCGTGCGTTCTCATGCGTCACGCGCTGGCAAATTCCATTTACAGCGATTATTCCGCTTTGGAACGCAGCCACATGACCAACGACGCCATAACTGAGCTGTTTAATTTAAAGCCGTCGCGCTCGAAACGCGCCAAAAAGGCCAAGGACCGCAATTGCTACTGCATAAGCGATTTGGATTACGCGCAGCACAACGTAGTGGAAAAGGTGTCCGATTACGGCAACATGGTCATATACGGACCGCCCGGAACAGGCAAGTCCCAGACAATAGTCAATCTCATTTCGGACGCGCTGTGCAAAGGCAAGAGAGTGCTTGTCGTGTCCCAGAAAAAGGCGGCGCTGGACGTGGTTTTCAACCGTCTGGGAGACCTAAATTCCAAGGCCATGTTTGTGGTGGACCCCGTTAAAGAGCGCGCAGATTTTTACGCGCGTTGCAATGCTCGGCACGAAGAAGTGATGAGCAAGCGCGTCGAGGACAATTATAGCTACTACAACGAAACCGCCCGTAGGCTGGATCACGAGATCGCCCGTCTAAGGGAGATTTCGGACGCATTCGAGCGGGACAACGGATTCGGAATAAGTCTTATCGATATGTATTACGGCTCCTTTATTCCCGGAAAGGACAGCGACGAATACACTATTTATACGGCGATGCTCAAAGATAAGACGCTAAGGACCATGGACTATCCCACCATGCGCGGAGCGGTGGACACGCTGCTCGCCCGCGACAAGACGGAGATATACTACAATTTCGTCGAAAAGAAAAAGACCAATCCGTTTATTCAGCATTTCCGGCCCGATCTTTCGCTGGATACGCTGGTGCAGGCCAGGAGAAAATTTTCGCTGCTTGCCCGCACGCGCAAGGAAGTTTTCGATGAGGCGGAATATCCCTTTGCCCAGCAGATAATAGCGCATTACGACAAGCTTTCCGATAAAAACAACGAAAACGCATTTATACGGATGCTCGCCGGGTTCGAATATCCGTCGGAAGAAAAATTTCTGCGCGTCAGCCGCGTGGTTTTTCCACTTTATCCCGTTGCCAAAGCGCGCATGAGCGGCAAGGAAAAAGAGCTGCGCCAAAAGTACGAAAAAACCAAAAAAGCCGTCGACGCCTTTGTTAAAGATTATGAATTTTTAAGCGAGGTGCTGACGAAAGAAGGGTACCGCATGGCGCTAAGCGGGCTTTTCGAGCGCAATGAGAAGGTCTTTGCAAATCTCAAAGCGGCTTTTAGCGATTACGTCAAAGTAAACGACGTCGCAGTCAGTCTCAACAATTTCAGCGCCGCCGAAAAGCATATTCTCAATTTTGCTTACGGCATTTCTTCCGACTACGAACATTTTCGCAACGCCATAGTCAAACTGCTCCCGCTGCGCATCTATTACGAGATAATAAATTGCGAGCGCGACAGAAAGGAAGAACTGTCCGAAACGGTGGACTTCGAAAACATCAAGGCGAGAATAAACACTCTTACGGGCGAACTGGCGGTGATAAGCAAGAAAATATGCGAAAATTCCTTTGTCGCCGAATACAAAACGCTTAACGAAACGCGCGAAGACGCCAAGGACTATCTCTATCAGATATCCAAAAAACAAAAGCTGTGGTCGCTTAGGCACACTATGGAAGTGTTCGGCAGTTATCTTCTTACGCTTTTTCCCTGCTGGTTGCTTTCGCCCGAAAACGTATCGTCCATTCTGCCGCTTAAAAAGAATCTTTTCGATTTGGTATTGTTTGACGAGGCCAGCCAGGTGTTTATCGAAAATACCGTGCCGGCAATAATACGCGGCAAAAACGTAGTGGTGGCGGGCGACGCGAAACAGCTGCGCCCCACGGCTACCTTTATGCGCCGGTATATGGGCGGGGCTGACGACGACGACAATCTGCCCATGCAGGCGGCGCTGGAAGTGGAAAGTCTTTTGGACCTGGCGATAGCGCGTTTCGACAACGCCAATCTTACCTACCATTACCGCAGCAAACTGCGCGGGCTCATCGACTTTTCAAACAAGGCGTTTTACGACGGCATGCTGCATATTTCGCCGGATATAAGCCGTTCTTTGCGAAACAGGGCCATCGAGCGCATACGCGTAAACGGCACCTGGCAGGACCGCAAAAACGTCGCCGAGGCAAACGAAATAGTGGCGCTTTTAAAAAAGCTGTTTAAGAAGCGTTCAAGCGACACGATGGGCATAATAACTTTCGGCAGCGAGCAGCAGTCGTGCATAGAAGACGTCATCGAAAAGGAGTGCGCCGCAAACGCCCAATTCCGCACCGACTATATCCAGGCGGTAGGCAGGAAGGAAAACGGACAGGACGTAGGACTGTTTATCAAAAATATCGAAAACGTTCAGGGCGACGAGAGGGACATTATAATATTCAGCATAGGTTACGCGAAGGGCGGCAACGACAAAGTGGCGACGCATTTCGGTGCCTTGTCCATGGACGGCGGAGAAAACCGGCTTAACGTTGCGGTGACGCGAGCCCGTAAAAAAATATACGTCGTCACCAGCATAGAGCCGGAAGATCTCAAAGTGGATTCGTCCAAAAACAACGGACCAAAACTGTTCAGGTCATATCTGACGTACGCGCGCGCCGTTTCAAACGGCAATGCTGCGGAAATAAACGCCGTTCTCGACGCCATGTGTCCGCCTCCCGCCACGGTGGGAAGGGCCGAACTTACCGTGCCCGTCGAGCAGCAGATAGCGCAGAAACTGCGCCGGCTGGGCTACGAAGCGGATACAAACCTGGGCAGCGGAACAAACAGAATTTCGGTCGCCGTGTACGAAAAGCGCAGGGACAAGTACATTTTGGGTATTCAAGTGGACAAAGTGCTGTACGCCGCTCACGAAACGCCGCTGGAACGCGACGTATACGCCTGCAAGTTCCTGGAGCAGAAAGGCTGGAACGTAATGCGCGTATGGAGCCGCGACTGGTGGCACAACTCGCACGAGGTCACGCAGCGCATATTGCGCCGTCTCGAAAGCGTATCGACGCACACGGCGGTCAAACCCGACGCTCAGCCGTAAAAAAGAAAAAACGCGTTATTGGCGGCAGTTGCGGAACATTCCATCTGTCACCAGTACGCTACCGGCAGACCGGACGGCGACGACGCCGAAAAACTCCGCGATTTTGCCCGCCAGATTGCAATTAAAATGGAGGAGGGCACACAGCCTTGACGTCGGAAATTCCCGGCAACAGACCCTATAAAAAGGCGGGGGAGCGCCGCTTGTTCCCAAGGCCGACGGCAAATGAACGGCTGCGGAACATGCGCAAAAGAGTGCCCGGTCCGCACGATTGATATTTCGATCCGAAATCTACGGACGCCAAAAAGTGTATCTCCTGTATGCGCTGCATAAAAGTATGCCCGCAGCACGCCCGCAGCGTAAACAAGCTCATGGTTGCGGCCGCTGCCATGGCGCTCAAAAAGGCGTGCTCCGTGCGCAAGGAATGCGAGCTTTATCTGTAAGAGCGGGGGCGTGAATGCCGCTGTAGGCGGTAAGAAAGACAGCGCCGTCAAAAGCTTATTGCAGCGGTTTCGCTTTGCGCCCGTGCCGGCTGTTGCGGCGGCGGAAAAGAATCGCGTAGGCGCACTCAGGACGGAATAAAACCATTTGCGTTGTAACCATTGAATACGGAGAAAGAAAATGTTTTTTATCCTTGCGTTTTTGTTTATGTTCGGCTCGGTTGCGGGCTGGGTGCTGGAACTTTTTTTCCGCCGCATTTTCAGTATGAAAAAATGGATAAATCCCGGATTTTTAAACGGTCCGTATCTTCCCATGTACGGATTCGGAACGGTGATTTTATACGCAGCGTGTTTTATACCTATGCCGCGCTGGGGCATAGTAATTTTCCTGTTTGTCGCGCTGACATTGCTTGAATACATTACGGGTCTTATTTTTATTAAAGGCATGAAAATCAAACTGTGGGACTATTCAACGCAATGGGGCAATATTCAGGGCATTATTTGCCCGCTGTTTTCCGTATTTTGGGGCGTTATTGCGGCGATTTTCGTCTATTTATTGTTCAACCCGCTCAAAGGTATGGCGGAGTGGGCGGCGGGCAGCATGCCGATGGTGTTTGTGCTCGGCGTGTTTTACGGCGTATTTTTCGTTGACCTTTGCATAAGTTTCAACGTATCGCTCAAAATCCGCAAGGCCACCCGGCAGCTGAAAGTCGCGGTGCATTACGAAGAACTTAAGGCGGCGATAAACGAGCGCCGACAAATGAAAAAACAGCACAAGCGATTTTTATTCCCCTTTGCGGGCGCTTCGTTCCGCGATAGCGTAAACGATTGGTACGCCAAAAAGAAGGAGGCAATTCGCGCCGCAATGGCAAAGAAAGCAACCCGGAAAAAAGAAAGTAACGAAAAGGACAATTTAAACGAATAGGTCGGGTGGCCGAAACCAAAAATAAACATTGCGTCGGCCATACTATTTAAAACGGAAAAAGGTACGGTTGACGCGGCCGCGCGGACGGACGACGGGCATATCAGGCAAAAAAAGGCGTCTTGTCGCGGGCTAAGAATTTATGAAATCATTAAACGTGAATAAAAAAAGGAGGTTTGTATGAAGAACGTTGTTTTACGCATATTATGGGCCGTTTTGGGCGCGCTTATGATTATTGCGGCATAATATGTCTGGCGGTTCCCGGCATAACGGAGGTTACCGTGGCGATTGCCTACGGCGTTATACTGCTGGTTTCCAGTATCGCAGACATAGTGATTTTTGCCGTATGGGGACCGCAGATGTTCGGTGCCGGATGGCTGCTGCTCGACGGCATACTCACGATTTTGCTGTCGCTGTTTTTGTTGTTTAATATGGGGTTCACCGCCCTTGCCCTTCCGTATATTTTCGGAATGTGGGTCATGTTCTCGGGCATAAGCAAGTTTGTAAACTCCTTCGATCTGCGCCGTTTCGGCGTGCGCGGTTGGGGCTGGATAATGGCGCTATAGGTCAGGTCCCGGGTTCGGTGGGACATGTATTTTTCGTCGTCGCGATGACGGCTGTCGGGTTTGCTATTATCTATGTTCTCAACGCCGTAATCGACAAAAAGACCAATCCGCAGGTCAAGCATATCGACAAAAACCACCCCAAGACGGCGGACCGGCTGTCGGAACTTATTCACAGCGACCACTACGACGAACACAAGAAGAAATACGAAGAGAACAAAAGCCAGCGGTCACTAAGCCAGCTTTTTATTGCGGGGCTGGTCATGGCGTTTGCAATAGCGCTGCACAATTTTCCCGAAGGCATGGTGATAGGCGCGTCGTACGCAAGCGACGAATTGACAGGCGGAGTAGGCGGACTTGCCATGGCTATCGTAATAGGACTTCACAATATACCCGAAGGTATGGCGGTGTCCGTGCCGCTGGTAGCGGGAGGAATGCACAAGGTAAAGGCAACGTTACTTACGGCGCTCACCGGCGCTCCCACGATTTTGGGGGCAATGCTGGGATATTTTCTCGGCACGCTCAGTCCCGTAATGCTGGCGCTTTCGCTTAGTTTTGCCAGCGGGGCCATGTTGTACGTGGTATTCGGCGAATTGCTGCCGGAGGCCATTCTCATGTGGCGTTCAAAGGCGCCGGTTTTTGCCATGCTCGCCGGACTTCTCGTCGGCGTCGTTATTCTGTTTGTGTAGTCGGCGTCAAGCGGTTTGTTTCGGCCGCATGGGATAAAATAAGCAAAAACCGTAATTTCACTTGTTACGGTTTTTTGTTTTAAATTTTTATAAATGCAAAAATGCGCCTGCCGCCCCTTCGGTAATAACTGCCGCGCTTAATAAACTGCGCCGTATGTTTTTTTATTTAGTCAGATTTTTTTGCTTTTCGCGGAGAGAAAAGACGCAAAAATGTATAGCTGTATTCTATAAATAACAATACAATATAAAGGCATCATTATATATATCCTACCTTAGAAATTTTCCCGATTCAACCTCAGATAAATATACATTTACATTGTTTTTATCCTTTGTCGCCAACAAGGATACTTATCTTAAATCACATTATGTTTAAACAAGCGACAAATAGTATTTTATTGGAAAGTATGAAAGCATTTTCTCAAATTAGAGGAGCTTTATTATCTATGCCTATCAATAAATATAGCCATCAGGGAAAAATGTCACCAGAGGATGAGTTTGTTTATCAACCACAGAAAGCATCTTCTGAGGATGTGCAATACATTTCAGCTTTACAATTAAATGAAGCACGTATTGGGATTGCCTTTCAAAATGCAGAAAAAATTACTGATTCCGTTTTTGCTTTTAACCGGCGAACAGATACAAAACAAAAGTTTTTTGAATTAGAAAATGAGTTAAAAGAATAGACGGCATTTGCCGTCTATTTTGTGTAAAAACCGTGTTCATCTCTTTTCTGCGTCAAGTAGAAGTCTGACCATTGCGGAACATAAACTTCGGTATTGATTATGATACCGGCAACCCCCTTAATACAAAAATAACAGAGCCGCGGGTTCAAACGCGACTCTGTTTGGCGGAGAAAGAGTAACGTAAATCGATTTTTTTCATTTTTTGGCGGTTGTTTTTTTTGATTTTTAAAAAGCCAAGAATAACTTTTATAGGGTTACTCTTGATTTATTTTTTGTTTTTGATATGGATACCGATTGCTACCGTTTGTTTTTTCTTATTCAATCGGTTTTAAAAATGATGAAGCGCTTTTTCCATAAATCTCATATTTCGCGTTATCGATTTTTATGCGTTTTACTAAAGGAGGCGTGTGTTCAAATTGTGCTATAACTTTCGGTTTTATGGAGGTGGCTTTTTCTGCGTTATAAGCCAGAGCGGTGCAATTTTAGGCATAAAGAGAAAGAGTCGATATGTTCATAAATGTGAAAGTTGTTGAAAAATGCGGAGGGATATATTCGGGATAAATCGGCGAACTTGACATAAAAGGTAATTTGGTGTTAAAATAAGGATAGAACAAAATCGTCGGGCGAAATTTTGGCCTTTTTAGAAAATTCAAAAGGTTTGAAAAAAGGAATAGGGATATAAGCAATTTCGATATGCAAAAAAAGAACGATTTACAGGGAAAAGAAAGAATCAATTTAATAAAAGCAATAGCTATTGACATTTCAATAGCTCTATCTGTTTTTATTGTATCGACGGGGATTTGTTATCTGCTGCAATATTTTAAGGTGGACGTTTTAAATTATATAATCATTTATATTTTGGGGATTCTGTTGACTGCAGTATTTACAAAGGGTTATATATATTCAGCGCTCTTATCGGTCGTAAGCGTTTTTGGCTACAATTTCTTTTTTACGGTGCCGAAATACACCTTTCATTTTAATGATAAGATGTACATGGTCACGTTTGTTCTGATGTTCGCCGTAGGCATCGTTACAAGCGCGATAACCTTTCAGCTGAAACGTAAAATGTTGCAAATCAATGCGTTGAATCTTGAAAAAGCGCAACTGAAAAGCGATGCGGAAAAAGAACAGTTGAAGGCTACTTTGCTGCGAAGCATCTCCCACGATTTAAGAACGCCGCTGACAACAATGAAAAACGGCGCTGAGATCGTCTTGGAAAAACAGGATCTGTCCGTCGAAGATCGGACTGAAATTCTGAATGATATTGTGGCAAAAGCAAATTGGACGATACGTCTTGTGGAAAATCTTCTTTCGCTGTCCCGTATCGATAATGAAAAGCTGACGGTAAAAAAAGTTCCGGAAGCGGTAGAGGAAATCATTCCTCAGTCGGTCAGAAATTGCAAGGGCGTATTAGGTAACAGAAAAATTCATTATGAAATGCCGGAAGAATTTTTGCTGGTGCCGATGGATGCGACTCTGATCATGCAGACAATCGGAAATATATTGATCAATGCGGCAAGACATACCTCGGAAAATGGGAATATATGGATCAAAGTGTGGAATACCGGCAGAAACGCAGTGTTTCGGATCAGTAACGACGGCGAAAAGATACGAGACGCAGATCTTCCGCATATTTTTGAAATGTACTATACGGTAGGAGATTGTCAAAGAGGAAAAGGGGTTGGGCTCGGGCTTTCGATCTGCAAATTGGTCATTGCGGCGCATGGCGGTCAAATCAGCGCGAGAAATGCTGAAGACGGGAAAGTGGTTTTTGAATTTACGTTGCCGATGGAGGATAAAAATGGCTGAAATACTGATCGTTGAAGATGATAAAGCAATACAAAACTTATTAAAGCTTGCACTCAAACAGGAAAATCATAATGTTATGGCAGTTGGAACTGCGCGGGAGGGTATAGATTATACCGTAAAAAATATCGTTGACGTTATGATTTTGGATCTTGGACTTCCCGATATGGACGGGATCAACGTTGTAAAAACGGTGAGAGAGTTCAATGAAAAAATGCCGATCTTAGTCGTGAGTGCGAGAGATGACGAGAACGAAAAAATAAAATGTCTGGACGCAGGGGTGAATGATTATGTGCAAAAGCCTTTCTCATCGGCGGAGTTAATGGCGCGCGTGAGGGCGGCGATACGTTACAGTTCAAACAACGAAGGCTCTCAAAGTGCGGTCTTTGAAAACGGATATTTAAAAATAGATTTTGCCGCCCATAGTGTGTTTATGAACGAGGAAGAAGTGCATCTTACAAACTTTGAGTATAAATTGCTGGTCGTATTGGCGCAAAACGTCGGGAAAACCCTTACCCATAATTTTATTATCTCAAAAGTGTGGGGAGCAGGAGGGAACGATTCAAACGGATTGCGTGTATTTATGGCAAGTCTTCGGCGAAAGATCGAAAAGAATATTTATGAACAAGAATTGATTCGCACAGAAGTAGGTGTGGGATATAGAATGAATCGGTTATCATAAATACAAATTCTGAAAGGCTTGCCGCATCGGTAAGCCTTTTTTAATATTCTCTTTTAAAAGAGTGACGGTTTAAGACGGCATTAAATTTCTTAATGGAAATTTAATGCCGTTTGCTATTTAATCTATATTCATTTAATATTGCATGAGGTAAAATAGTGCTGTAAAAAGAAAGGAGGACGATATATGAAACAACAGATACATAACAACGAATGTATATCGGTGTTACAGAAAGTTCTTTTAGACGCAGTAGATGCAATAAAAGCATACGATTATCATTCGGCTCGTGACTTGTTGAGAGAGGCGTCTTCAATAGATATGGAAAATCCTGAAATATACAATTTGTTAGGAATCAGCTATGAAAAAGAAGGGGATTATTTAAGAGCTTCAAAATTTTATCGTGTAGCCTATTATATGGATCAAACTTTTTCAGCGCCCTCAGATAATTTGGATCGGATTGGCACATTATTTTCTCATAAGTCAACAAATATAAATTGGGGATTAGAAAGAATAACAGGAGGTATTCGTATATGACTGTCGTGACAATTATTGCCGGCGTTGCCTCGATTGCGCTTTTAGGTTTTTTGTTTTACGCTTTACTTCATAGTGACAGAGGATAAAATACAAAAAAATTGACAGATAAAATTTGGAGGTAAATATGGCATCTGAAATTATTTTCGCCTCGCTGCAAGATATTTTTTATCTTGTATTGTTGATCGGAGGCGGTTACTTTTTTGGTAAAGCCTTTTATAAGATTTATATAGGTCGTCCTGTTTTTGCAAAAAGTGCAGTAGGTAAAATCGAGGGCGGCATTTATAAATGTATGGGCGTCGATCCGAACGAAGAAATGACGGCTAAAAAATACGCGCTGGGGATTTTGCTGTTTACTGTTTTCAGCCTGGTATTTTTTATTGCTGTCGTAATGTTACAAGCGTTTTTAACTCTGAATCCCGAACAGATTCAAGGCATGAGCTGGCATTTGGCGTTTAATACGGCGGCGAGCTTTATAACCAATACGAACTGGCAGGCGTATTCGGGAGAAACGGGACTTTCCTATTTTTCGCAGATGATTTGCCTTACCGTCCAGAACTTTTTATCCGGCGCGGTAGGTATTGCGGTTTTGTTCGCTCTGATCAGAGGATTTACGCGAAAAGAAAGCAAAACGGTCGGAAATGTCTGGGCGGATATCACAAGAATTACGCTGTTTATGTTGCCCGTAAGTTTTGTCGGGGCTATTTTATTGATTGCAGACGGCGTCCCGCAGACTTTAAGCGGTTCGGTATCTTACATAGCGTTGGACGGTACGGCATCCAAGTTGTATTTGGGACCTGCGGCAAGTCAGATCATTATCAAACAGCTCTTTACAAACGGTGGTGGTTTCTGGGGCGTCAACTCGGCATACCCGTTTGAAAATCCGACTCCGTTTACAAACTTGATCGAATGTTTGTCTTTATTATGGATTCCTGCCGGACTTTGTTTTACGTTCGGAAAAGCAGTCATCCGCAAAAATCAGGACGGAAGTATTATTCGTGAGAAAAATCAAGGTATTACCCTTTTAAAGGCAATGACCATTATTTTCGTTGTAACATTGGTTGTATGCACGTTATTCGAATATATGGGCGCAATTACAATGGAAGGTGTTGCTTCGATGGGCAATATGGAAGGCAAGGAAGTGCGTTTCGGCATCGGAGGTTCTTCCTTGTGGGCAGTTGCAACAACTTGTGGTTCAAACGGGTCTGTCAATGCAATGCACGACAGTTTTACTTCCATTGGCGGAATGATCCCGATGTTTTTGATGATGCTTGGCGAGATTGTGTATGGTGGCGTAGGCTGCGGATTATACGGAATGATCGCTTTTGTTATTCTGACCGTGTTCATCGCGGGACTGATGGTCGGCAGAACTCCCGAATATCTCGGCAAAAAAATTGGCAGCTTTGATATGAAAATGGTTTGCCTTGTAATTTTAACACCTGTTTTATGCCTTTTACTTGGAACGGCAGCAACGGTTATGCTTCCGCATGCGGACGAATGGCTGACAAACAGCGGCGCGCACGGATTCTCTGAAATTTTGTACGCGTTCGCATCCATGGCAAACAACAACGGATCCGCTTTTGCGGGAATGAACGCGAATACGCCTTGGACGAACGTAGTCGGCGGCGTGGTTATGCTCTTGGTGCGTTTTATTCCGATGTTTGCGACCCTCGGCCTTGCCGGCAGTCTCGGTAAGAAGAAAATCGTCCCGCAATCGGACGGCACTTTGGCTACCAATAACGCAATGTTTGTCGGGTTGCTGATTGCGGTGATTCTGATTATCGGCGCGCTGAGTTTCTTCCCTGCGCTTGCGCTTGGTCCGATTGCCGAGTATGTCGGTTAAGGAGGTTTTTATGAAAAAAAACAAATCAAACCTTTCGCAAGAAGATAAATTGCAAAAAGGTCAGATGATCAATAAAAAAATCGTCCTGGACGCAACGTTACAGTCGCTTGTAAAATTAAATCCGAAAACACAGGTTAAGAACCCTGTCATGTTTGTGGTTTATCTCGGGGCGATCTTCACAACGATTCTGTTTTTCCTTTCGCTCGGAGGAATCAAAGACGGCGGAAGCTGGTACATATTTGCTATTTCGCTGATTCTTTGGTTCACCTCTTTGTTCGGAAACTTTGCCGAAGCGATTGCGGAAGGCAGAGGGCGCGCGCAGGCGGAGAGCCTGAAAAAAGCGCGCAGAGATGTTATTGCGCGTAAACTGAAAACCGCCGATCTTGAATCGGAATATTCGGAAGTAAAAAGCAACGAGTTGAAACCGGGCGACATTGTGCTTGTAAAAGCCGGAGAGCAGATCCCCATGGACGGTGAAGTCATTGTCGGGGTCGCAAGTGTGGATGAAAGTGCAATTACGGGTGAATCCGCTCCTGTAATTCGCGAGTCGGGCGGCGACAGAAGTGCCGTAACGGGAGGAACTACTGTAACAAGTGACTGGCTGATCGTTAAAGTTACGGCGGAAGCGGGAAAAAGTTTTCTCGATAAGATGATTTCCATGGTCGAAGGAGCGAGCCGTAAGAAGACTCCAAACGAAATTGCATTGCAGATTTTATTGATAACTCTTACAATTATCTTCCTTGTGGTTTCGGCTACATTGCTTCCGTTCTCGAAATTTGCCGTTGATCAAGCAGGGCAGGGATCTCCTGTAAGCCTGACCAATATCGTTGCATTGCTTGTATGCCTTGCGCCTACAACGATCGGCGCGTTGCTTTCTTCGATTGGTATTGCGGGTATGGCGCGGTTAAATAAGGCAAACGTACTTGCGACCAGCGGACGTGCGATCGAAGCGGCGGGAGACGTCGATATTCTGTTGCTGGATAAAACGGGTACGATCACGCTCGGCAACAGACAGGCAAGCGAATTTATTCCCGTGGGGGATACTGCGGAACGCGATCTTGCGGAAGCGGCGCAGCTTTCGTCCATTGCCGACGAAACGGCTGAGGGACGGAGCATCGTCGTGCTGGCGAAAAATAAATTCGGCTTGCGCGGCAGAGAAATTGCCAAAATGAAAGCCACCTTTATCGAATTTTCGGCGAAAACCCGTATGAGCGGCGTCGACATCGGCGAAGAGCATATCCGGAAAGGCAGCGCAGACGCAATCGAATCGTATGTCAAATCTTTGGGCGGCGCGTATCCCGATGAATGCAGAAAAGCCGTGGAGAAAGTCGCAAACGAAGGCGGCACTCCGCTGGTCGTTGCAAGAAATCAGAAGGTCCTCGGCATCGTATATCTCAAAGATATCGTAAAAGAGGGCGTAAAAGAAAAGTTTGAAGACTTGCGAAAGATCGGTATTAAGACAATCATGATTACGGGCGATAATCCCATGACGGCGGCGGCAATCGCTGCCGAAGCGGGGGTGGATGATTTTGTCGCCGAAGCAACTCCTGAAACAAAACTTGCATTGATTAAAAAACTGCAAGCAGAAGGGCATTTGGTTGCAATGACGGGCGACGGTACCAATGACGCACCCGCCCTTGCGCAAGCAGATGTCGCAGTTGCGATGAACTCGGGAACGCAGGCGGCGAAAGAGGCGGGCAACATGGTCGATCTGGATTCCAGCCCGACAAAACTCATCGAAGTGGTGCGCATCGGAAAGCAGCTTTTGATGACGCGCGGCGCGTTGACGACGTTCAGCATCGCAAACGATATCGCAAAATATTTTGCAATTATACCGATCTTGTTTGCGGGCATTTATCCGGGGCTGGAAGCATTGAACTTTATGCACCTGACAAGCCCGATGACGGCGATCTTATCTTCGGTTATCTATAACGCGCTGATCATCATCGCGCTGATACCACTTTCACTGAAAGGCGTCAAGTATAAGGAAAGACCTGCGGGCAAAATGCTGAAAAACAACTTACTGATTTATGGACTCGGAGGAGTAATAGCGCCGTTTATATTTATAAAACTTTTTGATTTGTTGTTGACCTTATGCGGCGTTATTTAAGGAGGACAGTATAATATGCAAAATAAAATAAAAGGCGATACGGCGGCAACGGAAAATATCAGCGAAGGCGCGGAAATTTCCGAAGTGCCGGCAAAAAAGAAAAAGTTTACTATGGTACGAGCCGCGCTCGTATGTCTGCTAGTATTCACATTGATCTGCGGGATAATTTATCCTATCATCGTAACTATTGTAGGGCAGACTGTATTTCCTTATGAGGCAAACGGTTCGCAAATCATCGTTACAATGCCGGACGGAACGCAAAAGATTTATGGAAGTGAATTGATCGGTCAGAGTTACGAGAGCGCCGAATATATGTTTGGCAGAGTGAATACCGGGGCGCCGTCAAACCTTTCCCCGGAAAGCGATGCGTTTAAACAACTTGTTCAAGAACGCATTGCTGAAAGAAAAGAAAAACTTGCGGCTGTCGGGTATACGGATGAAAGCGCAATCCCTGATGAATTATTGACTTCAAGCGGCAGCGGCGTCGATCCGCATATTTCTCCTGCGACCGCATATTTTCAAGTCAATGCGATCATCGCAGGAAGAAAAGCCGCAGGCTGGAAACTTTTGACAAATGCAGACGGAAACGTTCAGCCGATTCAGTTGAAAGACGGGGAAACCGCCGAAAATTATCCGCTGAAAGAAGGAGAGTCTCTGTCGGATTATACAGAAGATTTTATTCGCAGTATAATCAATAAATATACCGAAGGCAGATTCTTGTGGATTTTCGGCCAAGAGCGCGTGACCGTATTGTTGGTAAACCTTGCTTTGGATGGGTTGATCTGATATGGAAAAAGGAAAACTCAAAATCTTTTTCGGCTATTCGGCGGGCGTCGGAAAAACATATGCCATGCTGAAAGCGGCGCAGGAAATCAAAAAACAAGGCGCGGATGTTATCATCGGTTATCTGGAACCGCATGATCGTCCGGAAACGACGGCAATGGCGGAAGGACTGGAAGTCCTTCCGCTCAAAGTCGTTTCATATAAGGGCATAACGTTGAAAGAGTTCGACGTAGATGCCGCCATTGAAAGAAAGCCGCAGATCGTATTAGTGGACGAACTCGCCCACACGAATGCCGAAGGAAGCAAAAACAGAAAGCGGTATCTGGATGTCGAAGAACTCATCAATCACGGTATAGATGTATGGACAACGGTAAACGTTCAGCATATCGAAGGTTTGCATGATCTTGTGGATTCCGCGACTTCTGTGGATGTATCCGAGCGTGTTCCCGATGAAATTTTTGACTATGCAGATGAAGTTGTTTTGATCGATATTGAGCCGGAAGATTTGATCGAACGTATGCGGCAAGGCAAAATTTATAACAAGAATCGGGCACAGGTCGCTTTAGAAAATTTTTTTCATGCCGATAATTTATCGTCGCTGCGGGAATTGTTTTTGCGCCGCGGGGCGGATCGGATCGAAAAAAAATCTTATCACGGCGAATTAAAGACAAAAGTTCTGGTTTTGATCAGCCCGTCGCCGTCGTCGGAAAAAAATATCCGCGTGGCTGCCAGAATGAGCGAGGCATATCACTGTAAATTTTCCGCGATGTATGTAGAAAGAAGCGGGGAGTTGAGCGATGCATCGGCAGCGAATTTGAAAAAGTATATAAAACTCGTTCGTGATTTAGGTGGCGACGTCGTCGTAAAATATGGCGACGACGTCGTGGAAACGGTGGCGGATTACGTAAGGCTTGCGGGCGTAACAAATCTGGTGCTGGGTAAAACATGGCAGTCAGCGGGTAAAAAAGTCGGGCTGGAAGACAAATTTATTGTAAGAATTCCCGACGTGGAGATCTTGATCGTCCCCGACAATCAAAGGTTTTCTTATAGAGAATGTTTGTTAAAAAAACTGTTTGTGCGGATATTTACGCCAAAAGTTTTAATGCAAAAATATAAAACGGCGAATAAAACGCTTGATATAATCAATCTGATCGCCGCGGCGGCAACGGAAGAGGAAAAAGAAAAAGCGATCGCCAAAATTTTGTCGGACGCATTTGAACGAAGCTGTATTCTGTTTGATGGCTATAAGATTGCCGTTTCATACGGCGGGGAAGACATCCGTTTTTTTGATGAAGAGAACGAGGTCGCCGTTGCCAAGTGGTGCAAGACAAACCGTAAAAGCGGCGGCCGCGGAACGGACACACTGCGAGAGGCGAAAGGAATTTATTTCCCTTTGGCCGTAAAGTCGGAAACGGTCGTGATCGGTTTTTCTTGTAAAAAATCCAAAATGTCCGTTACGGATCGGATGATTTTTTCGCAGATCGAAAAAGTACTGAAAGCGGTTTTATAAAATTTTGTATTTCGGTTGCGCAACGCGGCTGATAATAAAACTGCGATTTAAAATAATTGATTAGGTAACTTGGCACCGTGGCGTGTGCTTGTCATAGACAAGTGCGTCGGCGCTTCGCGCCTCCGCAGCCAAGCACACGCCGTAACACAAACCAAAAGGCTGAACGGAAAGCGAGAGCGAAGCGGAGTTTCGCGCTGAACCGCTTGCGAAATCTTCCGCTTTTTCGCTCTCTCGTATTTTTCATTAATGCAGCCTCTTTGTATATGTCATACGGTGTTTTGCTTGCTATTCTCCGAGGATTGCCTTTCGTGGGCATATTGTCGCATACTCCTCGGGAAAGTAAACGGTCGTAAAATCCTTGCGTAAATGTCTGAATGAAAGGACTTTAAAGCAAGGATTTTTCTTTTGCCCGCTGACTTTCCCATACAGATATTAAAGATACTTTCCTTTTATCGTCATATGCTCCCTTTTGCCTGCCGAAAGGCAAGTAAATTTCGGAGGTAAAAGACAATGGAAAAGGTAAGAAAAGGTTATGAAATATTAGATGAGAAGATTTCACCGGACAATGTGATGCGCATTGGAGAATTGCTTGCACTGAGTGCATGGAAGTTTGTGTGCGGACACAAAATGCCACACAGAATGTATGCCAATCTTGCAAGAGATCTGGATTACAAAGACTTGGACGGATACGTCCTTACAGACAGCTACGACCTTGCACAGGAAGCTGCGTTGTTCTTGTGCGGATATATTGGAAAATCGGTATTCGACACCTGTATCGACCCGAAAAGCGGAAAGACGTATGCAATAAGAAGAATGTGCAGTAAGATACTCTGTCATAAGCTGTATGAGGAATGGAAAATCAAACGGTATACCGAAAGTGCAGAAGATTTATACAGAAGCAAAGAGCCATTTGCAGACTTCGCGCAGGAAAAAGAAACGGACTATACAAAGTACGATGAGATCATGGAAAAACTCAACCTGAACAAAGGCGAAAAAGAAACAATTGAGTGCTATATGGCAGGAATAGGTTTTACCGAACAGGCAAAACTGTTTGCATTGAATCTTTCCACTATATGGCGCAGAAGAAAAAGTGCTCAGATGAAATATCTGGCAATAGCGGAAACGCTGTAATATACAACCAAATAACGAATTCACAAGGCAATCCGAAAAAGGTTGCCTTATTTTTTGCCCGGACCGTGGACTTTTGCTTTTTTCGTGGCTACTAAGTAGAAAAGTTCATTTAGTGGGTTCATTCCTGGCGTTTTCGTGGTTACCAAGTAGAAAATATTTATTCAAGGGGGTTAATTTCTGCCGTTCCCATGGCTTCTAATTGATGGGGTCCATTTCAGTCGTTTCCGTGGCTATTAAGTGTAGGGCAAAAATTATTTCGTGGAAACGACCCCATAACGGCTGATTTCGTGGCTACTAAGTAGAGAACATTCATTCAAGGGGGTCCATTTTAGGTCTTACAATTCCCTTATAAGTGTAGGGCAAAAAACTTTTGCAGCTGGCGAATAAAAAAATCTTACTCTTATGGGGTGGACTTTTGGCTTTGCAATTCCCTTATAAGTGAAGGGTAAAAAATTTTAAGTTGACTTAACCCCATTTTTGCCTTTCAGATTCCCTTATAAGTGGGGATAACTTTGCAAGAAAATTTCGTAAAGTCGCAAAAAGCTTGCGAGTTTACGGGATATAAAAGAAAAAAACAAAACAAGGAGGTAACACCTATTGAACAAAGAAACAATCAAGGTAGTAAACATCGGAAAGCCGGATATTGAAGCGATGAGCGGAAGCGAACAAGCTACATTCTTTTCTGAATTGCTTACAAAGATATCTTCTCTTTCCAAACAGCAGCGAGCGGAACAGTCCGTTCAAAGGAGGTAGCTATGCCGTACAGAAGCGCAAAAGTATATAATGACGGAAGTCACTACATAGCAATCCCCCAAACCGACAATCCGACCAGACGAAAGAAAAGCCCGACAATGACGATCTGCGCGGGTACGGAATTGCAGACGAAAACGAATAAGGCCGATGAAACGGCTACGGAGATTCTCACTCCTAAAGAAAGATTTGAGAAGATTTACAGAGAAAATAACGGCAAAAGAAAAGCCGAAAAGATAGAGATATTAACGGAAGAACTGAAACGGGATTTCGAGACGGAAGAACAGACAAGAGAGTTTGTACAGAGGAACATAGAACGGTTGCAACGAAATAAGATCGTCCGAAAGACAAGGCTTGCAAGGAAAATTAACCTTAACGAATGGAACTTCTTTTGCACTT
>ERZ1090881.87-NODE-87-length-45215-cov-15.488463_pt1 | contig 45215 bp, 41 predicted proteins | sample MGYA00478470_ERZ1090881 | MGnify/ENA primary metagenome ERZ1090881 (study PRJEB33644, sample SAMEA5815736) | chicken gut metagenome | biome: Chicken; feature: Gastrointestinal Tract; material: Caecum | place: Ireland | collected 2019-01-01 | study: A study of the...
GGATATACATTAGCAAAAAAATCCAAATCTATATTATCAAAAGAATTAAATCTATTAATATCATGCCATTTTTTGGGGCCATCCAAACTTAAACCACACGAAATCGAACATTTATGCGCACGAAGATATTCTTGTATCTCATCATGAATAAGTGTGCCGTTTGTTGTCACAAAGCAATGCCACTTTAGTCTTGAATTATAATAATTAGTTTCTAAATAACTAACTATTTGTTCAATCAGCCCAAAATTCAGAAACGCCTCCCCGCCAAACAAGTTAAACAATACACCAGCAAATTGATCCTTAATTGACATTTCATAATCAATTATGTTTTTCGCAGTATTGAAGCTCATTTGTTTTTTACTTTTATGATTCTCATAACAATATGTACAACTTAAGTTACAAGATTCAGTTATACATAAAGTTATATCTCTCATATCCATAAATAATTCCTCGCTTTTGTTTCATATGAAAAACTATAACATTGTCAATTGGTTAAGCAAACAAAAATTAAGGCCAAGGAGTAAAAACACCTGTTGAGCCATCTCCGCAATGATCTTTACAACTACCGTAGCATCCTCCATCGCAACCTGTCATGCAACCTGAAGCGCATCCATATGTAATATAGTTTATTTTACCATCTGATAAAGCAAGTTCGTCCTGAAAGTTAAAATTAAAAAGCAAGTCTTTTACTTTTTTTAATGTAATCTTATCAATTTTAAGCATAACTATCTCCTCTCATTATATCTTAAATTAACCTGGTCCTTGGCAACAGCCTGAACAACTACCTGAACAACCATAACAGCCACCTGAACAACCAAGAGCGCATCCTGAAGAACAATCTGAGCATGGCAAAACAGATAAACCAGCAGCTAAAGCTTCTTCTTCTCTAATAGTAAAATTTTTTAAAAAACCCGAAATGAATGTTCTTAACTCATCGCTTACTTGATACATTCTTAACTCCTTGTCTATAATAAAATTTTGAAATATTTATTACTTATATTATATACAGCAAATCATTTTTTGTCAACCCCACAAAAAAATTTTTAAGGTTGAATTACAGAACAAAATTCTATTCTGCGCATTTATTACGCATTTATTATTAGTTAAAACGGATAATTTTATATATTTACCTATCTTACTCGATTATCATGGTTGCCAAGTCTTTAATACAAATCCTGTTTTCTTGATAATGCACAAATAAGCAGTCGTAAAACAGTATCATTATCTCACTTATCAAAAACTCCTATTTTAGCCGTTCAATAACAAAAAAGGAACCCACCAGCTGGTGGGTCTTCATTTTCGGGTATAGCCCCTGACTGCTAGGTCGTGCGCCACGCACACATAGGACGACCTACCAGCCAGCGCGTCTTTTACTTGCTACCCATAAACGGGTTGTCTTCCTGCCCCCACTCGGAGGAAGGTGACAAGTGAATTTGTGAGCCTGTCGAATGAGAAGTCATTCTCTATTCCCGCCATTATGAATTCTTTTACACAAACTCCTCATCAGCCAACTGCGGAGGCAGCCCCCCCAACGGGAAGCATTTAACTTTGCTCATCGGCATAAGACTCCTCTGACCCCGCGACTATCGCGTAGTTTTCGTTTGCACAAAATAACACATTGAATTTTGCGGTTATTAATTTGCAGCCTTCTCATCTGCAATAATGGTTTATGCCATAATACACACTAAAAAATAATCGTGACCACGCTGTTTATTTTAGGCTGCTCGTCTTTGATATAGCGCTTTAATTGACAGTTGGCAAGCAGTTCATCCCAACTCTTAATTTCATTATAGCGCATGATCACTTCCGCGCAGCAAATTTGCTTGCTCCGTTTCTGATTGAACTCCTCTTCCGTAAAAGGTTTGATCCGCTCATATTCCTTTGCGAAATCATGCAGAGAACTTTGCTTATATGTCCTGTCCCGTGCCCGTTCTTTTTGCATCAACGCAGGACAATGTAACTCGATCCAGGCATTACGGCGCATTTTATAGCGATACCTGTATATGTCTATAAAAGGCAGATACTTTTCTTTTTGATAATCTTTCTTCCTCGGCAAATGTCCGTGGGCATCAAAAAAGGTTTCCAAGCCGTCAGTGATATTCTTCTCGTTCCATTTGGTCAGCGGATATTCTGACAGAATATCACGGAGCTTCCCAACGGTTTCATCGTCCTCTGCAGCGACCTCGATTGCCATACCCAAAGCCTGCCGTATCGTGATGGTCGGCTTGTAGAATGAAGGAAAGTTTTCCTTCATCCACTCATGTGCGGTCATCTGAAATAGATACGGAAAGAGCGCGTGCGCGGGCATTCCGTGTTTCACCTTAAAGTCAGCAACTGTTGGCAGTCTACCGTGATCGCTCATAAATTGCTCTACGCAGTCGCGGACAGTTCCTTCGTTCCACTTCACGAAGGGCATTGCGTTTGCTATCTCCATAAGCTTTGCGACAAGCGCCTCATTCTGCCCTTTCTGTGCCTGAATTTTCAAAATAGTCTTGAAAATTGCCTGTTTACGCGTCATAAACACCCCTTTTCGGGTATTTCGACGTCCTAACGTTTTCGGCACGGCGTACGTCGAAAATTTGACGTTGAACGAGAGATCGAACCCATCAATCGCCTTGATGAGCCCCACGCAGCCCGCCTGAAAGACGTCGTCGGCATTGGCGTTCTTCGCCCAGAAGCGCTTGACGAGGGACAGCACGAGGCGCATGTTGCCGACAATAAACTTCTCCCGCGCCGCCTGATCGCCCTGTTTGAGGCGCACCATCAGCTCCTCGTTCTCCTGATGCGTGAGCTTGGGCAGCCCTGCCGTATCCACCCCGCAGATATTGACCTTTTGCAGCATACTCACCTCCCTGCGCGGTTTTGCCGCGTATGTATGCGGTGGCAGTATGCGAAAAAGCCCTTTTCATTATGTAGCCTATACCATTTTGGAAATTTCTTTCTTTAATCGCTCGATGATCTTCTTTTCCAGGCGGGAGATATAGCTCTGCGAGATACCGAGGCGGTCGGCGACATCCTTTTGCGTCATCTCCTCGCCCCCGCCCAGTCCGAAGCGCATATACATGATGCGCCGCTCCCGCTCGGGCAGTTTTTTGAGCGCCTCTTTGAGGAGCTCCTTTTCGACGTTCGCCTCCACGCCGCCGTAGACCGTCTCGCTGTCCGTGCCGAGAATGTCGGAGAGCAGCAGCTCGTTGCCCTCGAAGTCGGTGTTCAGCGGCTCGTCAAAGGAGACTTCGCTCTTGAGCTTGACCGTCCTTCTCAGGTGCATGAGAATTTCGTTTTCGATGCAGCGGGAAGCATAGGTCGCAAGCTTGATGTTCTTGTCGCGGCGGAAGGAGTTGATCGCCTTGATCAGCCCGATCGTGCCGATCGAAATGAGGTCGTCCGGATCGACGCCCGTGTTTTCAAACTTGCGCGAGATGTACACGACCAGCCGCAGATTGTGTTCAATGAGTTTGGCTTTGACCGTCTCCACCTCCTCCTCGCGCTTCATCTTCGTGAGAAGCTCCTCTTCCTCCTCCGCCGAGAGCGGCAGAGGCAGCGCCTCGCTCCCGCACAGATAGTGTATGACGTTTTCGCCGCCCCGCACCTTGCTTAGCCATTGTTTGAGCAATCCCAGTATGTTCATCGCTTCCCTCCGTCAAAGCGGTATGTAGTATCATCTGATACCGTTTTCCGACTTCCCCGATCGTGAGAAAGACGTTCTCATATTCTCTCGCACCGACGCGCATACGCCCGCAGACAAAGACGGGGCGCTCCTCCTCCCCGTTGACCGTGCCGACGCTTATCCTTCCGACAGCCTCGGGACGCGCGCCGAAGAGCGCAAACGCGCCGGCCGCGGAGATCACGCAGACGGGTTTTCCGCGGAACAAAAGACAGTTCCCGCTGTCCGCAAAGGCGCGCCAGGTAAGCCGTCTTGCGCCCTGTTCGAGTACGCAGACAAAGATGTTTTGTTCGACTTTGCGGTATCGGTACAGCGCCCGCGCGCCCCTGAGCACTGCAATGAGGAAGATCCCCGCGGCGCAAAAGACGAGCGCGACGGGCGCGCGTTCGACGTAAAAGCCCGTACCTTCCGCGGTCTCGATGCCGAAAAAGGAGTACGCCGCCGTCAACAGCCCGCCGAAGGCAAAGGTCAGCGCAAAAAATGCGATGACCGTGATGAGATACTGCCTTGCGCTCCCCCTGCTGACGGCGACCACGGCAAGCAGCGCTCCGCCCAAAAATTTGACGAGATATGCCGCCCAGACGGGAAAATCCATGAGCGGAAAGACGATCGCCTGCACGCCGCCCAGCGACGCTGCGGCGAGCAGGTTGCAAACGCGCACCCTGCCCCGCGCACACCTGAGGGCAAGAAAGAGTAGAAGCCCGTCGAGCAGGCTGTTTTCCAAAAACACCGCTTCCACATAGACGACCATTTTCCCGCTCCGTGCCTGCCATTGTAGCACCCAATCGCGCGCGAGCGATGCAAGATGGTGTCAGACGGTGTCGAAAAAAGTCGCACCCCCTTGTCAAATGGTGAAACATATGATATACTGTCATTGGAGGTGACTATGGATATATCCAATGCTTCGCGCTTTTTGCACAGCTATAACCGCATAGAAGCGCAACTCAAGCTCATTCACGGCGTGAAGGCGGCAATGAACTTTACCGACCTCGTCAAAAAGTGCAGCGATGTCGATATCACGGTGCGGCGGTATGCGACAGAGCTCATTGACTACGGCAAACTCCGCAATGCCATTGTCCACCGCAGCGCAGGCTCCGCGGATGAGACGGTGATCGCCGTTCCCTGCGACGATGTCGTGCAGACGATCGAATTTATCGAGGCGCTGCTGTGCCGCCCGCCCCGCCTCATTGATGCGATCAAGGTTAAGCCGGTCGCCTCTGTGTTCGCAGACCGCCCCATCATGTCCGCCGTGGAGGCGTTCCGCGAAAAGTGGCAAAAGTCACTGGTCGTGTACGATCACGGGACGATGGTGGGCGTCATCAACTCCTACGGGCTGTACGCCGAGATCGAGGCGCGCTACCGCTCGGGCGAGGATCTCAATCACTTCTTTGCCAAGACGCCCGTGCGGGATATCCTGCATGAATCGGTTCTGGAGCGCTACGTCATCATGAGTCAGGACGCGACCGTCTTTGAGGTGTTCGTCGCCTTTGAGGAAAAGAAGAACCTTCTGGCGGTCATCGTCACCGAGCACGGCGTATTCGGGGAAAAGGCACTGAGCATCATCACCCCTTCCGACTTCCCGCGCATCAACCGCTATCTGGAAAGCTACAACGCAAAGCCGTTCTGACGCCTCATTTTTTCTCGATTCTGACCACTCTTGGGACATAAGAAAAAAAGTTACAAAAAATTAAAAATTTTTTCAGCAAAACTATTGACAAGTGTAAAATTCATGCTATAATAAAGGCACAACAAGGGAGTAACCCAAGGCAATCCAATCAAAAGGAAAGGCGAAAGGAAACTCAATAAAACCTGACTTGAACAAATTGAAACTTTTATCGCAAAGTATCTTCTGCGGGACGATTTCCAAGCAAATCGGATGCAATGCGAAAGAAGTGAAAGGAAATTCAGATCAGGAAATAAAAAGAGAGCTTTCGACAACCGGATGAAAGGTGAAGCATTCCACCCGCAGACAACTGTTTTGCGTACGAAAACGATCGGGAAAGCAATCCGAAGGAACTCCACTCGTTGCGTGGGTTTTCACATCAAGATCTCTTATCGGACCAAACAAGGATCATCTCAAGAGACAAAAAGATGAATGAAGTTAAATGCCGGAATCAGAAATCCAAATCTCATCTGAGGAGGCAAAAGACGGAAGCATCGGTTTTTGAGACGAGACATTATCCGAAAGCTGATTGATGGAAAATGGTAAAACATTGAAAATCAAAGCAGCAAAGATGACTCCCCTATCGAGGTCAGAAAAGAGAGAAGCGATCCGCCAAAGGGAAAGAAACTTTCTTATCAAAGGTCAGGGATTCAACCAACAAGAACGAAAGGAATTCGGTTGAAAAGTGTAAGTCGACCCGAGAATGAGAACTTTTCGGAATAACGGATTGAAAACGATGGGCAAACGCCACGAAAATAGAGGCGTATCGCAAGATACGCCTCTTACTTTTTGTGGTGACTCCCCTTTTCGTGCTGGACTGTATATAGGCGAGCCACACTATCTCGCGGGACATGTACATAGATGAAGGAATGCCCTTTCGCGCGAGGCTGTGTGTAATTGCCCCCCTTTCACGGGACATAGCGCAAGCTAGAAAGTCCCTTTTTGCCAATGTGCCGGGCATAACGAAAATATAAATTCCGCTATCATTTTGCGCGCCCGCCGTTTTTCAAACGGGGGGCGCGCTGCTTATGCTGCTTGGCTAAGCGCATAAAAAGGAACCCACCAGCTGGCGGATCTTCGTGTTACTTCGCCTACGGCTCTATGCTCCACTTTTTAAGGGGAGCTGGCGCAGGCAAGCTTGCGAGACTGCGACTGAAGGGTTTATACTTTTTTACCGCATGATAATGGTAAAAATCTTTTTGATTTTTTTCCACCCTTCCGTCACGCTACGCGTGCCGCCTCCCCTAAGCAAGGGGAGGCAAGTGATCACTGATGCTCTCAGTCGCCATTTCTTCTCATCGGCACTATAGCCTCCACCGGCCCCAGACTATCTGGGGTTTTGTCTGTACAAAAACAGGCGGCGCTGTGTGCGCCGCCTGTTTTCCTTATCAATCTTATTTGCCCTGAATGTACTCGTCGATCGCCTTGGCGGCAACCTTGCCCGCGCCCATGGCGAGGATGACGGTCGCTGCGCCCGTGACGGCGTCGCCGCCCGCGTACACGCACTCAAGGCTGGTCTTGCCGTTCTCGTCCGTGACGATCTCGCCGCGGCGCTGCGTCTCCAGTCCCGGCGTCGTCTGCTTTAAGAGCGGGTTGGGCGACGTGCCCAGCGCCATGATGACGCAGTCGACGTCCATTGTGAACTCGCTCCCGGGGACCTCGACGGGACGGCGGCGTCCGGAGGCGTCCGGCTCACCCAGCGTCATCTGGATACACTTGAGTCCGACAACGTTGTCGTCCTTGTCCGTCAGGATCTCGACGGGGTTGGTGAGCAGCTTGAAGATGATCTCCTCTTCCTTGGCGTGCTCGACCTCCTCGCGGCGGGCAGGCAGCTCCGCCTCCGAGCGGCGGTAGACGATATACACCGTTTCCGCGCCAAGACGCTTTGCGCATCTTGCGGCGTCCATCGCGACGTTTCCGCCGCCCACGACGGCGATACGCTTTGCGTGCAGGATGGGCGTCTCGCTCCCCTCCTCGTACGCCTTCATGAGGTTGGTGCGCGTGAGGTACTCATTCGCGGAGAACACGCCCTTTGCGCCCTCTCCGGGAATGCCCATGAACCTGGGAAGTCCCGCGCCCGTGCCGAGGAACACTGCCTCGAAGCCGTACTCCTCTTTGAGTTCTTCGATCGTGAGTACTCTGCCGATGACGGAGTCCGTTTCGATCTTCACGCCGAGCGCCTTCAGCCCGTCCACTTCGCGGCGGACGATGTCCTTGGGCAGACGGAATTCGGGGATGCCGTAGACGAGGACGCCGCCCGCAACGTGCAGCGCCTCAAAGACGGTGACGTCATACCCGCGCTTGGCAAGATCGCCCGCGCAGGTGAGGCCCGCAGGGCCCGACCCGACGACCGCAACTTTGTGCCCGTTGCTCTGAGGTTTAACAGGCGCGGCGCTGCCGTTCTTCATATGCCAGTCTGCGACGAAGCGCTCCAGTCTGCCGATGCCGACCGGCTCACCCTTGATGCCACGCGTGCACTTGCCCTCGCACTGCGTCTCCTGCGGGCAGACCCTGCCGCAGACCGCGGGCAACGAGGAGGTGCGCTGGATGACCTCGTACGCCTCCTCAAACTTCCCCTCCGCGACGAGCGCGATAAAGGCGGGAATGTCCACCGCGACAGGACAGCCCGCCACGCAGGGCTTGTTCTTGCAGTGCACGCAGCGCTTGGCTTCCTCGATGGCGGTCGCCTCGTCATAGCCGAGCGCGACTTCCTTGAAATTTTTATTGCGGACTAAGGGATCCTGCGAGGGCATCGGGTGCTTCTTGGGATCCATGTTGAATGCGGGCATATCAGTTGACCTCCTTCTTGAAGAGATTGCAGTGCTTCTCGCGCGCCTTTGCCTCAAATTCGACATAGGTGCGCGAACGCTTCATCGCCTCGTCAAAGTCGATGAGATGGGCGTCAAAATCGGGGCCGTCCACGCAGGCGAACTTCATTTCGCCGCCCACGGTGACACGGCAGCAGCCGCACATGCCCGTGCCGTCGATCATGATGGGATTCATGCTGGCGATCGTCTTGATGCCGTACGGCTTGGTCGCCGCCGCGACAAACTTCATCATGATGAGCGGGCCGATCGTGATGACCGCGTCAAAGGTCTCGCCGCTCTCTAAAAGGCGGTTGAGCGGCACGCAGACGTTGCCCTTTTCGCCATATGAGCCGTCGTCCGTCATCATATAGAAGCGGTCGCTGCAGGCTTTGAATTCCTCTTCCAGAATGACGAGATCCTGATTGCGGAAACCCACGATGGAGGTGACCTGCGTCCCCTGTTCGTGCAGTGCGCGCGCGACGGGCAGGGCGATCGCACAGCCCACGCCGCCGCCCACGACGGCGACCTTTTTCAGCCCTTCAATGTGCGTGGGCGTCCCGAGCGGACCGACAAAGTCGGCAATATAACCGCCCTGCGGCAGCGTTGCGAGCGTCATCGTCGCGCCGCCGACGATCTGGAAGATGATCGTGACCAGCCCCGCTTCCCTGTCGCAGCCGGCAACGGTGAGCGGGATGCGCTCGCCGCGCTCATCGGCGCGGAGGATGATAAACTGCCCTGCCTTTGCCTTTTTGGCAATGAGAGGCGCCCTGACGTCCATCCGCATGACGGTGGGATTGAGCGCCTCTTTTTTAACGATCTCGAACATAAATCCTGAAATAACTCCTTTGCATAATTTCATCATGTATTATACTCCGCGCCCCGCAGCTTGTCAATGGGGTGTTTTGAATTTTTCCCATACTTCCACATTCTCTTGACATAACAGCGCAAATGCTTTATACTGATAGTCAGGTCAAAATAAAATATTGGAGAAAACTATGGCAACTGTAAAAATCGTAACCGATTCCAACAGCGGCATCACGCAGGCGGAGGCAAAAGAGTTGGGGATCTCCGTCATCCCGATGCCCTTCCTCATCAACGGCGAGGACTTTTTGGAGGACATCAACCTCACGCAGGCGGAGTTCTACAAGCACTTAGAGGGAGAAGCGAACGTCTCCACCTCTCAGCCCGCCGTCGCGACCGTGACCGACCTCTGGGACTCCCTGCTCGCCGAGGGCGACGACGTGGAGATCGTGCACATTCCCATGTCGAGCGGGCTCTCCGAATCCTGCTACACGGCGATGGGCCTCGCCAAAAACTACGGCGGGAGAGTGCACGTCGTGGACAATCAGCGCATCTCCGTCACGCAGAAGGCCAGCGTCTTTGACGCGATGAAGCTCGTCAAAGCGGGAAAGAGCGCAAGCGAGATCGAAGCGTACCTCATGAAGACGAAGTTTGACAGCAGCATCTACATTTCGCTGGATACTCTGAAATACCTCAAAAAGGGCGGCAGGCTCACTCCCGCCGCGGCGCTCGTCGGGAGCATCCTGCGCATCAAGCCCGTGCTGCAGATCCAGGGCGAGAAGCTGGACGCATTCAAGAAAGTCCACTCGCTGACGCAGGCAAAACAGGTCATGATCGAGGCGGTCCGCAACGACCTGCGCACGCGCTTCGCCGACTATGTCAAAAACGGCGAAATGCAGATCTTCGTCGCGCACACCAACTACTATGAGGAAGCGGAAACTTTCAAAAAGGAGCTCACGGCGATCTTCCCGAGCATTCCCGTGACGCACGTTGACCCTCTTTCGCTTTCCGTCTCCTGCCATATCGGCCCCGGCTCGCTCGCCGTTGCCATGGCGCGCTGCCTCTGATGCAGGATAAAATCCGTACGCAAACGCCCTCGCCGTGATTACGGCGAGGGCGTTTTTATTTGTTACGTTTTGGATTGCGCGTCTGATCGAGCAGGTAGTCGATACTGGTGCCGTAGAAATTGGCGAGCTTGATCAGCACTTCCGTGGGGATATCGTTCTCTCCCGTCTCATACTTGGAATACCCCGTCTGGGACATCCCGAGCATCTTGGCGACCTGTGTCTGCGACAGATCGCGGTCCTCCCGTAAATCACGAAGCCTACGATACATACATACTCCTTTGCTGTGCTATTTGAATGCGCACCATTATGGAATATGTATGTGGAATCTTTTTGATTTTAATCTGTTTCAGGTTATTTACTAACCTTTACTTTCAAAATCACGTACAATCGTTCGTCTTACTCTGTCCGTATCACTCTTCGAGCAGACGCAGCAGCATGGGAAGATCGGCACTGGTGAGCAGATTGACGATCTCGTCCCCCACCCTCCCGGACGACGTCACGATGACGGCGAGCAGCTTTCTGTTGTCCTCAAAGGCATCGATCGCCTCCTGGATGGTATTGTTCTTGCCAAGGACTTTGTAAAAGCGCATCATGTCGTCCTCGTGCAGGATCTTTTCGCAGGGGAGCTGCAGGCACTCCTCCATCGGGATGCCATCCGCCAGCGCCCGGCCGATGACGCGCACGATGCGGCGGTTGTTGAGCACGCCCACCATGCGCCTGCCGCGATACACGGGCAGGTTGGAATAGTTGGTCCTGGAGACGCGGTCGATCGCATCGGAGAGCGTAGCCTGTGCATCGATGCCCGTGACCGTCTTATCCTTGAGTGCAGACAGCAGCGGCGGCGCCTGCAGCAGCTGCGCCACATGGCAGATGGTGTGGGTGAGCTCATCGCACGGCTCGGCGATGATACGATCCTTTCTGCTCTCGTGGACGATGACGTTCCGAAGCCTTGCGCACAGCAGCAGATCTTCCTCGTACTTGCGCACCGTGCGATTAAACTGGGCGCAGCGGCGGACGAGGTCGGAAAATTGCAGATTCCCCTTGCCGCGATAGATGGCGCGCATGCGGGAGTCGATGATGTTGTAGGCGGAGATAAAATCCATTGCGTTTGACATACTCTGATTATAGCATATCCCGATGCAAATTTCAATCCCTAAAATTCGCCCCGTTTTTTGCGGAAGAAACCGCGGCGACGGGTCTCGACGAGGTGATATTCCTGTTCGCGCGCCAGCTCGAACGTGCAGAGATTTTGCGGGGAAGCGAAGCGGACCTTGCCGCCGATATCCGCGATGAAGGCATACCCGTAGCCGCACAGCACAAGCGGGATGCCGTAAAAATACGCCTGCGCGCGGGCGAGCACAAGTTCTATGCCGTCCGCAAACTGTTCAAAGATGCACACCGCCATGTCGGCGCCGCACACGGAGAGCGTCTCCGCAACGCGCGGAAAATAGACGTCCTCCGCTACGATGACGCCCAGTTTGCCCGCGCCTGTCTCATAGATCTTGATCCCCGCGCCCGCGCGGAAGACGCCGCCGTCGATGCGGTTGACCATATCCGAGACGCCCAGGATGCGCCCCTTCTCCGCCACGACGACCGACTTGCGGCGCAGCCTGCCCGCATCGGTGAAGCAGCCGCCGATCACCACGTTGCGCGCTTCCCTGGACAGGATCGCCACGTCCTCAAAGAGATTGGTCTCCCCGCGCAGTTCGCGCTCGTAGCTCACCTCGCCCAGCGCCTGGAACCCGCACATAATGACATTGGCGCCGCATTCCTGCAACCGCGCCGCATGCTCCGAAAGGCTGCCGTTGGTCATAAAACATATCCGCATAGACTCCACCCCACGCAGTATATGCCCGCAGCCGAATAATTGACAAAAAGGCGCGCCGAGACGGCGCGCCTTTTGGTATAGTGACTTAGTTATCTGTGCTTGCCCCTGAAGAAGAGCGCGACTGTTCCCGCGCCCGAGTGCGTGCCGATGACGCTGCCGATCATGTTGACAACGATCTTGCGCTCTCCGAAGCGCTCCTTGATGAGGCCGATGAGGTAGTCGACGTCCTCCCGGCAGTCGCCGTGGCTGATAAAGATGGGATCGTCCTTGTCCAATGACTGCAGTTCGACCATCTTGTCGACGAGCGCAGAGATGGATTTGCGCCTGCCCATCGTCTTGCCGATCGCGATGAGGTGCCCCGCGTCGTCCACATGCAGGACGGGCTTGATGCGCAGAAGCGAGCCGATCGCCGCCGTCGTGCCGGAAACTCTGCCGCCGCGCTTCAAGTGGAACAGATCGTCCACCGTGAAGTAGTGGCAGATATGCCACTTCAGATCCTCCGCATAGGCAACCGTCTCCTCCAGCGTCGCGCCCGTATCCGCCTTTCTGACGACATAATCGACAAACAGCCCCTGTCCCAGAGAGGCGCAGAGGGAGTCAACCACGCGCACATCCACATTGGGATAGGAAGCCTTGATCTCCTTTGCCGCGGCAAGGTAGCTCTCATAGGTGCCCGAAAGTCCGGACGAGAAGGCAACAATGAGGACGTCCTTTCCCTCCTTGGCAAACGGCTCGATGTGCGCCAATGCCTGCGCGGGCGTGATCTGAAAGGTCTTGGGCATTGCGCCGTTTCTTAAGAGCTCATAGAACTTCTTGACGTCCATCTCGCCGCCGTCCTCGCCGTACGTCTCGCCGTCCAGCGTGAAGCCGAGTTTGATGCAGTCAATATCGTGCTGCGTATAATATTCTGCGGGCAGATCGCTGCCCGTATCCGTGATCAGAACAAATTTTCTTGCCATAGCTATCGTTCCATCCTTGCGAAAATTTCTTTAAGAAAAATTATACACAAATGGAACGAATTTGTCAATTGCTGAAGCCTCATTTAGCGCAGCTGCGTAAAATTTTTCACGCGGTTGACCCGAAAGCTCAGCGTAACAAGCGATTTTCCGCGCTCCTCGCGCACGGAAAAGGCGAGTTCGCCGTCCAGTTCGAAGTACTCCTCCGCGACGTGCGCAAAATCGCGCACGGCAGCCGCCTCGCACGCCTCGCTGATGATCGCCTTGTCATGGCGCAGAATGCTCTCCAGTCTCTCCTTGTCCCTCATTTTCTTCTCCTTTTTTCAATCTGCGGCAGATTGACGCACGCCTCTGCCAGCGCGCGGAAGGCGCGCGAGCGCGACAGGACGTTTTCCCTGAAAATTTTGTCCTCTTCCGTGACGATGCCCACGAGCGGGATGCGCAGCGCCGCCGAGATTTCGTCCGGCGTGAGCATGCCGCCCCGCCGCCTCTCCCGCCGCACCTGATTGACCACGAGCCCCACCGAAGCAAACTTGTAACTCTTTAAGATCCCCGCCACGCGGTCGGCATCCCGCAGCGCGGAAATATGGGGCGTTGTGACGAGCAATGCCTCCTCCGCGCAGGATGCGGCGCGGTGGAAGCCGTCCTCGATCCCTGCGGGCGAATCGATGAGGATAAAATCAAACTGCGGCGCGAGCGAATCGAGGATGAGGCGGATCGCCTGCGGGGAGACGTAGCGCTCCAAAACGCGGTTGCTGGACAGGACGTGCAGCGTCGGATAGCGCGGGTGGGACACGAGCGCCTGTTTGGGACGGCACCGCCCCTCCACCGCGTCGAGCACGTCATACAGGGCGCGGTTTTCGACGCCGAGCACGACGTCCGCGTTATTGAGCCCGAAGTCGAGATCGCACACGATGACGCGGTAGCCCTGCCGCGCAAGCTGGACGGCAAGGTTGCAGCAGACCGTCGTCTTGCCGACGCCCCCCTTGCCCGATGTGATCACGATCTTTCTCGCCATACGGCCCTCCCGCGCGCGCATTTTCCCGTATTGTATCATGAAGCCCGGCAACATATTGCGCAAGAATGTGTCGCATTCTATCACATTTTGGCAAATGGAAAGGACCCTGCATCAGCAGGGTCCTCATCCGTCACATGTCAGCGCTGCAAAAGGCGCCTGATGTACTGTTCGTATTCTTCGTCGGTAAGTTTTTTGATCTTTTTCTTCGCCATCGTAAGCCTCGCTCCATGTAGTACCGACAGTATGGACAAAGGCCGCCCCTTTTATTCGGAGCGCAGCGCGATGACGGGGTCCTTCTTGGCTGCGGACTGCGCGGGGATGAGACCCGAGATGAGCGTCAGGACGACGCTGACGCAGACCATGATGAATGCCGTCAGCGCGGGCAGCGAGGCGATCCCGCCGATTCCCGTCAGCGACTCCAGCACAAGGCTGATGACGATGCAGAGCACATAGGAGATGGCAATGCCGATGAGTCCCGCCGCAAGCCCGATGATGAAGGTCTCCGCATTGAACAGGTTGCGGATATCCTGCTTGCGCGCGCCGAGCGAACGGAGAACACCGATCTCCTTGACGCGCTCAACGACCGAGACGTAGGTGATGATGCCGATCATGACCGAGGACACGATGAGCGAGATCGCCGTGAAGGCGACGAGCACATAGGTGATGATATCGATCATCGTCTGCATGATGCTCATCAGCATGCCCACCGTATCGGTGTAAGTGATCTGCATGGAGCGCGCCTCGTCACTGTAATCATGGTCAGTGTTCCACTGGTCGAGATAGTTGAGAACAAGCTCCTTATTGTCGAAGTCGTTTGCGTAGATCGCGATGCGGCTTACGCTGTCGCTTCCGCCCAACGTTTTGATTGCATCGTCCGGCGTTTGGGCAACGTAGACGCTCCGCCCCATGATCTCATAGAGCGTGTAGTTTCCGGTCATGTTCTCCGTTGCAACGGGCATCAGATAGATATCCGTTCCGCCATAGCTGAGTTTCGCCTCGTCGCTCTTCATCCAGTTGACAATCGCGGAGTTGAGATTGCCCCGGATATACGTCTGCACCGTCTTTTCCGTAATGTTGAGTCCCGGGGAAAGGCAGCCGTAGGAATAATCCTCATTTAAGCGCAGAATGCACGTGATCTTTATGTTGATGCCGTCGTCGCCCTCTGCGTGGAATGCGCCGTCGTCCGTCATCTGTCCCTGATAGGTAAACGGGTACTGCCCGCCGAAATAGGACATCTGCGTCCAGTCCTCGTTTCGCGTATAGACCGCATCATTATAGAAAAGCTTGTATTCCTTGCCGAGAATGTCGGAAATATCCAGCAGGTCGGCGTCCTCGTCGACCTCCACTTCTGCATCCTCGTCGCCGAGGTTGAACAGATCCATGAAGCGATCTTCGCTCAGAAGTCCGAGCTGCGCCAGCGTCAGGTCTGTGACCTGATTGTTCTGCCCGACGACAAGCACGGCCTCATTCTCGTTTTGCGGGAAGGTCCCCGCAACGATATCGTACTGCGATTTTACATACTCCCCATACCCCTGGTTGGCGTTATCCGAAGTCCCCGGCATGACGTTGACGACGTCGGTAAAATAGTCGGCAAAGCCGATGAGAGAACTGTACTGCGAGGCAAACGCTATGAGGTCGGTGATATACTTGCTCTTCAGGTTGGAAAGAGAGCGCGTCGTCAGCTCGGTCGTAGTGCTGTCGCCGTCGGGGAAGGTCTCCGCCTGCAGGAAGAGATTATCGGAAATGCTCGCGCCGTAGCTGTACATGATCTCCGAATGCCACGAGGAGTCCATATCCTCCAAATATGCGACATACTCCTCGGAGATGTTGTTGGTCGCCGCCATGCCGTTGGCAAGACTGGTGAGGAAGGAATCGATATATACCTTATCGTCCAGCTGGGACATATCGGGCATATCCTGCGGCGAGGTAAACGAGGTCATCACCGAGGCGAGGTCATAGGAGTTCTCCGAGATCGTGACGGGATAGTAGGAGAGCATATCCTCTTCCGTCTGGCGGATATAGTTGTTGAACCCGTTGGAGAGCGCCAGTACGAGGCAGACGCTGATGATGCCGATGCTGCCCGCAACCGAGGTTAAAATTGTGCGCCCCTTCTTGGTGAGCAGGTTCCTGGCGCTGAGTGCGAGCGAGGTCAGAAAGCTCATGCGGGCGCGCAGCTTCTTTTTCTTTTTTCCCGTCTGCGGCGCTTCCTGCTGCGAGGCAGGCGCATGCTCCGTCTCGTCCGTCACTTCGGCAGTTTGGACGCTCTCCTCTTCATAGGGCGCGGAGTCAGACTCTACCAACCCGTCCTTCAAGCGCACAATGCGCGAGGCGTACTGATAGGCGAGCTCGGGATTGTGCGTGACCATGATGACGAGCCGCTCACCCGCGATCTCCTTGATGAGCTCCATGATCTGGACGCTCGTCTCCGAATCGAGCGCGCCCGTCGGTTCGTCCGCGAGCAGGATATCGGGATTGTTGACGAGCGCACGCGCGATGGCAACGCGCTGCATCTGTCCGCCCGAGAGCTGATTGGGCTTTTTATCCAATTCGTTCCCGAGCCCGACACGCTCTAAGGCCTGCTTTGCGCGCGCCTTGCGCTCCTCTCTGCCCACGCCCGCAATGGTGAGCGCGAGCTCGACGTTGCCCAGCACCGTCTGGTGCGGGATGAGGTTGTAGGACTGGAAGATAAACCCGATGCGGTGATTGCGGTAGACATCCCAGTCTCTGTCCCTGAAATGTTTGGTCGAGCGACCCTGAATGACAAGGTCGCCCGTCGTATAGTGGTCAAGTCCGCCGATGATATTGAGCAGCGTCGTCTTGCCGCAGCCCGAGGGGCCGAGCACGCAGACGAACTCGTTCTCGCGGAACGCAAGGCTCACGCCCTTGAGGGCATGCACCGTTCCCGACGCGACTTTATATTCCTTTGTGATCTCAGAAAGTTTCAACATGGACAAATTGCAATGAGAGCAAACTCCGGCCGCTCACTGCTTCGACTGTTTGCGCTCTTTTTCGCGCTCCTTCATGACCTGATCGACGACCTTGCGCAGAGCGTCGTACTCCTCAAAGAAGGTCCTGATCTTGTCTTCCCCGTAGACATCGACGATGCGCTGCATCGTCTCGTTGGCGTGCCTGCACTGCTCCTTGAATACTGCCATCGTGCTCTCCGAAAGGCAGATATACGCGATCTTCCTGTCCGTGGGAGAGGCGACGCGTTTAACGATCCCGCGCTGTTCCATCTTGGTCACGATCTGAGAGACCGCCGAGCGGGTGATCCCGAGGCGGCGCGCAAGCTCGGAAGAAATGATGTTCTTCCCCTTTTCCGCCTCCAGAATGACTTCCCGGAGCAGATGAAACTCCGTGCGGGAAAGGTTGGTGACCCCGTCAAAGAAGTCGATGTTTTCCAGACTCCGCATCAGCTCAAAACTCTTGATGAGATATTCGTTGATTTCCATACCCTGATTTCTCCTTGTTTTTTGTAGGATTCTGAACAATATTTATTATAAGATACATTCCCCGCAGTTGTCAACCCAATCAAAGTGATTTTTTACAAATTCACAATCTTCTCACTTAACAATCTCCGTTCCTTGACACGGGCGGCAGTTTCACAGAGATTTTACGGCGGGCGGGGCGCCGAAATAGGAATACAATGTGCAGGCGATGCCCGCGTTCCACAGCCTGCGCTTTTTTTCCGCCCTCCCGCCGAACGCGCGCTCAGCGCCCTCGTAGGAGGAGAGAAAGTAGCAGCTCCAGTCATGCAATGAACGATACATTTTCCCGAAGTCGCGGTACAGTCCCTGCAGGTCAGAAGCCTTGAGCCGCTCGCCATAGGGCGGGTTGCTGATCATGACGCCGCAGCGCTCGCCGCTCGTAAACGCGCGCATATCGCGCACGCAAAAACGGATATCGTCCGCGACGCCCGCGCGCGCGGCATGAAATTTTGCGATCTCGACCGCCTCGCGAGAAATATCACTCGCCTCAACGGGCGGGAGCGGCGCGTGGTTCTCCAGGTCGCGCGCCTCCTCGCGCGCGCCCTCCAGGACGCCGGGCGCGCACTGCCAATGCGCAAAATCAAAAGTGCGGTTTCTCCCGGGCGCAATGCTGCGCATGTAGAGCGCCGCTTCGATGGGAATGGTGCCGCTGCCGCAAAACACGTCGGCAAACGGCTTACCCGCGCGGAAAAAGGAACTCTCCACCATCGCGGCGGCGGTCGTCTCCCTGAGCGGCGCGGAATACGTCCTGACCCGATAGCCGCGCTTGTGCAGCCCGTCGCCTGTGGTATCCAGCGTGACGCTCGCCCTGTCCCCGACGATAAAGATGCCCACGACGGCGCGCGGTCCGCGCTCGTCCAGCGTATTCACACCGAGCTTTGCGCGCAGGCGCTCGACGATCGCCTTTTTGGCGACGCCGCCCGATGCCTTGATCGCCATCAGCTTGCTCTCCACGCACTTGCCGTCCATGAGGATGCGGCTGTGCGCGCCCAGGTACTCCTCCCACGGGATGGCACGCACGCCCTCAAAGAGCGCGTCAAAATCGGGCGCGGGAAACTGCGCAAGCTCGATAAGCACCCGCTCGCCCGCGCGCAGGTTGACGTTGAGACGCGCCACGTCCTGCCAGCCGCCCTCCAGCCGGATCCTGCCCTGCAGAGCGGGACAATCCCCGTACCCGAGCTGCTTTAACTGCCGCTTGACGGACGCCTCGACGCCCGACGCGACGGGAACGGACAGCTTCATTCCTCTTCCTCCTCCGTCCCCGCCTCGGGGACGACGGGATGCAGCGGCGAGGTGACGGGCGTTAAGTCGTACTTGTCGTCCACGTCGCCGAGCAGCTCTTCGATCATGTCCTCGCGCGTGATCAGCCCGATTGCATTGCCGCGCGTGCCGACCGCAAACATGTGCACGCGGTCCGCCTGCGCCTGCTTTAAGAGCGCGGAGACCTTGACGTCCGTCGTCGTGAACATGACGGGCCGCACAAGTTCCACGATGCCCTTTTTGCGCATGAGCAGGTGTTCATAGAAGTCCGCGCGGTACAAGACGCCGACAATGTTGCGCTTTTCCCCTTCATAGACGGGAATACGCGAGAAGTTGGTATCGCGGAACAGGTTATAGATGCGTCTGTCCTGCTCATAGACGCTGACCGCGGCAACCCTGTCGAGCGGGATCATGCACGAGCCGACATGCAGATCGTCAAAGCGGAGCGTCCTGCGGATGAGCTCGTGCTCGGTATCGTTGAGAACGCCGTCCTCCCTGACATCCGAGACGAGCATCTTGAACTCCGCTTCGGTGTACTTGGGCTCCTCTTTGTCCAGCCGGAAGATATGGAAGATGAGCTTTTCCCACTTGCCGAACAGCCATGAGAGCGGGAAGAAGATTTTGGCGAGCACCCAGAGCGGATAAGCGGCAAAGCAGGCAAATGCCTCCGGCATCGCCTTTGCGACCGTCTTGGGCGTGACCTCGCCGAAGATGAGCACGACGATCGTGACGATCACGGTGGAGAGCACTGCGCCCAGATCCTCCCCGAACAGCCCCACAAAGAGGAGCGTTGCGACGGTGGAGGTCGTGACGTTGACGATATTGTTGCCAATGAGCAGCGTCGTCAGAACGCGGTTGTAGCGCTCGCTCAGTTGGAGCGCGATGCGCGCCGTGCGCCTCTTCTTGGCATAGCGGCGCATGCGCATCTCGGAAAAGCTTGTATAGGCGGTCTCCGTCGCACTGCAGAAGGCGGACATGGCGATGAGCACCACGAGCGCGATGAGCATGCCGATCATAGCGGGCGTCATGACGTCACCTCCTCATCTTCGGGCGGCTCTGGCTCGGGCGTGGGCAGCGATGTGACGGGGGTCATATCGTACACGTCGTCCATATCGCCGATGAGCTCTTCGATCATGTCCTCGCGCGTGATGATGCCAAGCGCGTCGTCCTCCGAGCCGACGACGAGCATGTGTTCGCGCATCGTGCGCAGACGCTCCATCAGATCGGACACCTTCTCGTCGGGCGCGACCGCAGAGACGGGGCGGATGATATTGTCGAAGTCCCGCCTGCCCGCGAGCATGTTTTCATAGAAGTCGGCGCGGTACAAAACGCCCTCGATATTACCCTTTGTCCCCTTATAGACGGGAAGGCGGGAGAAGTTGGTCTCGCGGAAGATGCGAAAGACGACGCGGTCGTTCTCGCGCACGTCCACCGCCACGACGCGCTCCAACGGGATCATGCAGTCGGCGACGGTGAGCTCGTCATAGCGCAGCGTCCTGTGAATGAGTTCCTGCTCGGTGTCGTTGAGAACGCCCTCCTCTCTGACGTCCGTAACGAGCATCTTGAACTCCTCCTCGGTGAGACGAGGCTCCTTTTTGTCCAAACGGAAGACATAAAAAACGACCTTCTTCCACAGTTCGAACAGCCAGACGAACGGCAGGAAAAGGCAGATCAGCACAGACAAAGGATATGCAGCCGCACAAGCGAATGCCTCAGGCAGGCGCTTGGCAAGCAGTTTGGGCGTGATCTCGCCGAAAATGAGCAAAACTACGGTGACGACGACGGTGGAGACGACCGAGCCGAGTTCCTCGCCCATGAGCGAGGTAAAAATGAGCGTGCCGATCGTTGCCGACGCAATATTGACAATGTTGTCTGCGACAAGAAGCGTCGTCAGGATCCGATTGTAGTCTGCGCTCAGGCGGAACGCCATGCGCGCGGTACGTTTTCGCTTGGCAAAGCGTCGCATACGCACCGCAGAAAAACTTGTGTATGCCGTCTCTGTGGCGCTGAATAAGCCCGACAGGATGACAAGCACGACAAGAGCGATCAATAGTCCGATCGTTCTACTGTCCATGGGAAAAACCCTGAATCCTCCTTACAATTAAAATTTTACTTGTGTATCTTCCCGGCTTACGCCGTTGTTACTTCTTCGGCCTCATCCTGCTGCACGGCGCGCCTTTTCAGCCTGCATAGGACGATATCCCCCTTCCCGCGCACAAGGACGCGGTGCTCAGGGCTTGTTGCCTGCAAAACGGGCGACTCCTCCTCCGATACGAGCTCCGTTCCGAACACCTCGGCAACGGGCGGATCGGGCAACAGCCATTCGGGAATGGGATCGGGCACGTCAGAGGTGCGCATGGAAACCAACCTGGAATACGCCATGGCGCAGGGCATCTCCTCCGTGCGCACGCAGTATCGGCAGCGCTGATACCGCCCGCACATGTCGGCGCGGCGATTTTCGCTGTCCTTCCACTTTTTCACTTCCAGGTATTCCTGCAACTGCCGAACGGTCACGATTCGCCTCCCGATGATGATATTATACGATGAATGCATCCGATTTTCAAGTACATTTGCAAAAAATATTGTAAATTCCTGCAAAATCTCAGTATTCATCCAGAAAGCTGCCGCGCTTTCCCTCCCTGCGCCAGCCGACGATGCAGTCCAGCGCGACATTATGCATGCTGCGGAAGATATTGTTCGCCGCCTCTGGATTGCTCCTCTCCATGTGGGCAAGAAGCTCCTTCATCTCCCGCCGCTTGCTCTCCTCTTCCTTATTCGCCACCCGCTCGGTAAAGCGGCAGGCGCAGTTGAGAAAGTGCAGGTCGTTGTCCTGCGCCCAGCGCACGATATCGCGTTCGCGGACGGCATACAGCGGACGGATGAGTTCCATGCCCGGGTGTCCCGTCGAGCGGAGCTTGGGCATCATCGTCTTGATTTCCGCGCCGTAGAGCATGCTCAAAAGAGTCGTGCCGACGACGTCGTCAAAGTGATGCCCCAGGGCGATCTTGTTGCAGCCGCACTGCTTGGCGAATTCGTAGAGGTAGCCGCGGCGCATGCGCGCGCAGAGGTAGCACGCGGAGCCCGTCTGCACACTGTCCACCACGGCGAAAATATCGCTTGCAAAGATGCGCACGGGGACGCCGAGTTTCTCCGCGTTTTCCTCGATCCGCTGCCTGTTCTGCGGCGCGTAGCCGGGATCCATGACGATGAACTCCAGCCCGAATTGGTATTTTCCGTGGCGGCACAGCTCCTGCATACACTTGGCGAGCAGGAAGGAATCCTTCCCGCCCGAAATGCACACCGCGACCCTGTCCCCCTCCTGCAGCAGCTCGTACTGCTTGACGCTCTTTACAAAGGGACACCAGATCTCCTTGCGGAATTTTTTGATGATGGAACGCTCGATCTCTGCGACGCTCATGCCCTGTTTTCCTGTAAAAATGCGTGCGCGGAATAGGCAGCGACCAGCCCCTCTCCCGCCGCCTTGGCATACTGATAGGGTCTGCCCGTGACGTCGCCCGCGGCGAACAGCCCGCGCAGATTGGTGGACATGTCCCGCCCGACCTTGACCGCGCCGCCTTCCACTTCCAGCCCGCCGACGAGCGCGGCGGGAGGCGCCGCGTTCTTTAAGAAGAACACGCCGTCCACGGGAAGCTCGCCCCCTTTCAGAAGAAGCTTTTCCACGCGCATGCCGCCCTCGACGGCGCGCGGCTTTTCGTAGTGCACGACAATGTTTGCGGCATGGAAGGACGCGTCGGGATAGAGACAGAAGGCGTGCACCTCCCTCGCAAAGCCTGCAAGGTACTCCGCCTCCTCTGCAAACTTGCGATCGGAGAGGACGGCGGCGATCGTCTTGCCGCGGTAGAGCGCGCCGTCGCACACGGCGCAGTAGCTCACGCCCCGTCCGAGGAAGTTCTCCTCCCCTTTGACCGCGCCCGCCGTCTCCACGCCCGTCGCCAGAATGACCGCACGCGCGGAAAAGACCTGCTCGCCCGCCGTGAGCGTGAAAGGCTCGCCCGCGTAGATGCCGTCCACGCGCGCCCTGGTAAGCGAGATGCCCTCATGTTTCATCTGTTCCTCGATGCGGGCGGCAAACAGCGCGCCGTTGCCGAGCATGGCGGGATAGTTGCGCACATATTCCGCCGCGCGCAGCTTTTCGCCGAGCAGATCGGCGCCCAGCCAGAGGGTGTTTCGTTTGAGACTGTGCAGCGTGAGCGCGGCAGAGTACCCTGCAATGCCGCCGCCCACGACGATGACATCGTAAATCATTTGCATATGTGCAGTATATCATGAATACGACCGACTTGTCAAGCGGGCGCACGGCGCGCACTTTTCGCGGCGCGCGCGGCGTGAAGCCTTGACTTTTTGAAAAATCAAATTATAATAGAATACATGAGATCACAACATGGCGGGAATGCGGGCAGACGCATCGCGATGCTCGGCATCCTCACGGGACTGGGGCTGGTCGCATTTTTACTGGAGAGCCTCATCCCCATCCCCTATCTTCCGGGCGCGAAGCTTGGGCTTTCCAATATCTTTTCCATGCTCGCGCTCGTGCTGTACGGGTTGCCCGACGCCCTCGTCGTGGTGCTCGTGCGCACCTTTCTGGGCAGCCTGTTCGCGGGGAATGTCTCCATGATGCTCTACAGCACGACGGCGGGACTTCTCTCCGTGTGCGCATGCAGGCTGATGCTGCTGCTCGTGCCGCGCATCAGCTTTGTCGCCGTCAGCGTCACGGGCGCGGTGCTTCACAACCTCGTCCAGCTGTCCGTCTACTGCGCCCTTGCGGGAACAGCGCAGCTCTTCGGCTATGCCCCCTATCTGTGCCTTTTGGGCGCGGTCTCGGGCGCGGTCGTCGGGCTTGCGGTGACTTATACATTGAAATTGCTGCCTGCGCGCATCCTGCCGCAGGACAGAGACAAAGGAGGAATCAAGTGAAACGCAAAGCTGCGCCCTTTTTCCGCGGCGTGCGGCTCGCGGGACATAAATCCCGCACGGCGCATCTGCCCATTGAGCCGCTTGCCGTGACGGGCGAAGTACATATCCCCCTGTCCCGCCATATCGGCGCGCCCGCGCAGGCGATCGTCGCGGCGGGAGAGACCGTAAAAAAGGGGCAATGCATCGGAAGAGCGAGCGGCGCCCTCTCCGCAAACGTGCACGCGAGCGTCGCGGGCACGGTGACGCGCGTCGGCGAAATGCCCGACGGACGGGGTGGAACCATCCCCTGCGTCGTCATCGCGCCTGACACGGCGCAGGAGACGGCGTATCTGCCGCCTCTGACGGGTCTCGCCCCGGAGGCGATCAGAGGACGCATCGAGGAATGCGGCATCGTCGGCATGGGCGGCGCGGGCTTTCCGACGCACGTCAAGCTCCGCCCGTCCATACCCGTGGATACGCTCATCGTAAACGGCGCGGAGTGCGAGCCCTACCTCACCTGCGACGACGCTCTGATGCGCGCAAAGGCCGACGAAATCGTGCGCGGCGCAAAGTATCTCGCCGCGGCACTCGGCGTCAGTCAGGTGCTCATCGCGATCGAAAAGAACAAGCCTGAAGCCATTGCGGCGTTCGAACAGACAGAGCTGCCCGTCGTGCCGCTCAAAAAGCAGTACCCGATGGGCGCGGAAAAGCAGCTCATCTACTGCTGTACGCGGCGCAAAGTGCCGCTCGGAAAACTCCCCGCGGACGTCGGCGTCATCGTGCAGAACGTCGCCACCGCGTTTGCCGTCTGCGAGGCGGTGGAACTGGGCAAGCCGCTCATCGAGCGCGTCGTGACCGTGACGGGCGAGGGCGCGAAAAACCCTAAAAACCTGCTCTGCCCGATCGGCACCCCCCTTTCCGTCCTCGCGCAGGTGTGCGGCGCGGCGGAGGACACCGTCAAACTTGTGGAGGGCGGGCCCATGACGGGCACGGCGCTCACGGGCACGGAGGCCCTCGTCACCAAGACGACGGGCGGGTTTCTCTTTTTAGCGGGCAGCGAGACCGCCGTCTACGACCCCACGCCCTGCATCAACTGCGGCAGGTGCGCGGACGTGTGCCCCATGAAGCTGCTGCCCATGCAGACAGAATTCTACACCGACGCAAAGGAATATGACAACGCGGCAAAGTACGGCGGCGTGCTTGCCTGCATCGAATGCGGCGCGTGTTCGTATATCTGCCCCGCGCACAGACCGCTCGCACAGGCGATCAAGACGGCAAAATCCGAACTCAGGAGGAAGGCATGAATCTCATCGTATCCCCGGCGCCGCACATCAAGACGCGGCGCACCACACGGACGATCATGCTGGACGTCCTCATCGCCCTGCTCCCCGCAAGTGCGGCGGGCATCGTGTTCTTCGGCTGGGAAGCAGCGGTATTCATCGCGATCTCCCTGGCGAGCGCCTTCCTCACCGAGCTTGTGTGGTACCTCATTCAGCACAAGGTCTGGACGGACAGCGGCATACTCAAAGACTTCTTCCGTCAGTTTGACCTCACCTCCCTCGTCACGGGGCTCTTGCTCGCGCTCTGTCTGCCCGCGCAGATCGAGGCTTGGTACATGCCCCTCATCGGGAGCATCTTTGCCGTCGGCGTTGCCAAAATGCTGTTCGGCGGTACGGGCAAAAATATTGTCAACCCCGCGCTTGCGGGCAGGATCATGCTGTTCATCTCCTTTACGGCGATGACCATGTACCCCGCGGCGAACTTCGGTCCCATAGCAACCGACGCCGCAAACTTTGACCCCTCGGCGGGCTCGACACAACTTGGAAACTTTCTGAGCGGGCAACCCATGCTCTCGGCGCTCGATCTCTTCCTCGGCACGGGCGTTGCGGGCTGCATCGGCGAGACGTGCAAACTCGCGCTCCTCGTCGGATATCTCTACCTGTGCGTGCGCGGCGTCATCAAGTGGTATCTGCCCCTGTTGTATATCGCCGCCACGGGACTGTTCGCGATGGCATTGGAGGGCGGGTTCGGCATCAACCTGTTTGCGGAGGCGATCTTCTCGGGCGGGCTGTTCCTGGGCGCGATCTTCATGGCGACCGACTATGTGACCACCCCCAAGACGACGCCCGGCAATATCATCTACTTCATCGCGCTCGGGCTTTTCACGGCGGGACTGAGAAAGGCGGTCGGCATCGAGGTCGTCTCCTTTGCGATCTTTTTCATGAACTTCGTCGTGTTCCTGCTCGACCTCGTCATCAGGCCCCGCCCCTTCGGCTCCGTTAAAACCAGGAGGGCGAAGCAATGACGGTCAAACAATTTTTCAGGAGCAACGCCTTCAAGAGCCTCGCGGTGCTCATCGCGATCGTGCTCGTCGCGGGCGTTCTGCTCGCCATCTGCAACGATATCTTCTTTGTCTCCGACGAGGAGCGCTTTGCCCGCTCCATCGCCAAGATTTACGGCGCGGAGGTCGAAACACAGGAACTTGCGCTCACCGACGAGCAGAAGTCCTACAACAACGGTCAGGTGGAGGAAGCGTATCTGGTCGTGGACGACGGCAACTATCTCCTGCACACGACGGGCTACGGCGGCTATTCGGGCGGTTCGGGAACGGTGACGCTGTGGGTGGTCATCGGCTGCGAAACTTCCGCGGACGGCACACTCACCCTTATGGGCATCGAGAAGGTCTTCTACGACACCAACGACGGGCAGACGCTCATCTCCAATTTTTCTGACAGCTACTACGACTATTTCACTTCGCAGAACGAGGCGATCGCGGCGGGCGGCTACTTTACGGCAATCAAGGGCTCGTCCGATGCGCTCAACAACATTGTGGCGGGCGCAAGCCAGACGTCCAACGCAATGGTCAACGCCGTGAATACGGCGCTCGCGTGCTTCCGCAACGTCATCTCGGGAGGTCAGGCATGAACGCAAAAAAATACGGCAAGATCGCATACGACGGTCTTATCACCAACAATGCGACGTTCAAACTGGTGCTGGGCACCTGTGCGACGCTCGCCATGTCCACTTCCGCAATCAACAGTTTCGGCATGGGACTCTCTGTCACTGTTGTTTTGCTTTTAAGCACGTGCTCATCTCTCTTCTGCGCAAGGTCATCCCCAACACGGTGCGCATCCCCGCCTTTGTCGTCATCATCGCGACGATGGTCACGCTTCTTAGAATGGTGCTGGACAAGTACATCCCGGACCTGTACGACTCCATGGGCGTATTCCTGCCGCTCATCGTCGTCAACTGCGTCATCCTGGGGCGCGCGGAGGCGTTTGCGAGCAAGAATCCCGTGCTTGACAGCGCGATCGACGGCATTGCAACGGGACTTGGTCTGACGTTTGCGCTCACGTTCATCGGCATCATCCGCGAATTTTTGGGCAGCGGCTCCTTCTTCGGCATTCAGGTGATGGACTTCAAAATCGGATTCTTCACCAACTCCGCGGGCGCATTCTTCGTGTACGGCATCTGCATCGCGCTCTTTGTGCTCTTAACCAACAAGATGGAACAGGCGCGGCGCGTCAGAAAGATGCGCACGCTGCGCATGCCTGCGGGGGACGAACCGCTCCCGCCCGTGGACGAAACGACCAAGGAGGGCAATTAAATGGCTACGACAATTTTGCTCATCGTCATCTCCGCCGTCTTTTCGCAGAACTTCATTCTCGTCAAGTTCCTCGGCATCTGCCCCTTTTTGGGCGTCTCCAAAAAGACCAACAGCGCGCTCTCGATGGGCGTTGCGGTGACGCTCGTCATGTTACTTGCAACCCTCGTCACCTATCCGCTGTACATGTACATCATGGTGCCGCTCCATATCGAATATCTGGAGATCATCTTCTTCATCTTCGTCATTGCGGCGCTCGTGCAGATGCTGGAAAAGATCATTGAAAAGATCTCCCCCGCGCTCTATCGCTCGATGGGCATCTATCTGCCCCTCATCACGACCAACTGCGCAATCTTAGGCGTTGCGGAACTGCTGCTCGTCAATGACGTCTCCGAGATCGTCAGCGGCGTGGCTGTGGGCATCTCCATGAACCTCGGCTTTGCGCTTTTGTACGCGCTCTGCTCGGGGCTTGGATTTACCCTTGCCATGATCCTCATGGGCGGCGTTCGGGAGAAGCTGGAGAAAATGCCCGTTGCGAAGTGTATGAAGGGCTTTCCCATCACGATGGTCGCGGCGTGCTTTATGGCAATGGCGTTCTACGTCTTTGCGCTGCTGTAAGGAGGAACTATGCAAACTCTTCTTCTTGCTCAAGTGCAATGGGGACAGGTCGGCATCGTCATCGGCATCTTTGCCGCGATCGCCGTCCTTCTCACCGTGTGCATCCTGCTCGTCGCCAAGTTCTGCAAGACCAACGCGGACGAGAAGGTGGAAAGCATCCTCTCCCACCTCGCCGGCGCCAACTGCGGCGGGTGCGGCTGCACGGGCTGTTCGGGCTTTGCCGAAAAGCTCGCCAAAGGCGAAGCGACCCTTGCCGACTGCCACGTCACGGAAACCGCGCAGAAGGCGGCGATCGCCGAGATCCTCGGCGTCCCCTTCTCTGCAGGCAAGCCGACCGTGAGCGTCTGCCACTGCGCGGGCGGGCAAAATGCCGCGGACGCGTTCACCTACAACGGCGCAAAGGACTGTGCCGAGGAAAACAAGCTCGCGGGCGGACATAAGTCTTGCAAATACGGGTGCCTGGGGGACGGCAACTGCTCCCGCGTCTGTCCCGAGGGCGCCATCTCCCTTCCCGGCGGCTGTGCGCAGACGGACGACAAGTGCATCTCCTGCGGGGCGTGCATGCTCGCCTGCCCCAAGAAGCTGTTCTCGCGCATCCCCGCCGACGCCAGGGTATATATCGCCTGCTCCTCGCACGCGAAAGGCAAGGCGGTCATGGATGCCTGCAAGGTGGGCTGCATCGCCTGCGGCAAGTGCGCGCGCGTCTGTCCGCAGGGCGCGATCACGATGCAGGACAATCTTCCCGTCATCGACTACGACAAGTGTGTAAACTGCGGCAAGTGCGCTGAGGCTTGCCCGCGCGGGAGCATTCGCACGAGATACTAATTTGATTTCAAAAAACGGGGCGCTTCGAACAAGCGTCCCGTTTTTCTTGTCGTGATTTATTTTTGTCGCGACTGATCGCTTCGCGTCCCGAGCGCCGCTTTCAGCGCCGCGCACCGCGCCATGACGCTCTCCTGCGTGACCCTGCTTTTTCGCACGATGTCATGCCCGTGCATCGTGCCCACTGTCTCCCGCAGCGTCACGGGCACATGCTGTCCGCGCAATTTTTCCTGCAAAGGTGACGCCTTCATCGTGCAGACAGTCAAACTGCGCCGTCTCCAGATAGGTCGGCGGAAAAAAGCTGACGTCCACCTCCTCCGCGGGGGAGGAATACTGCCCGTCCGCAAGATAATACTGCCACATTTTTTTGTTCAGCCGCGCGTTCCACATGGGCGTATCGGAAAAAGCCTGCATCGACTGCGTCTGCATGCGCCGATCGAGCACGGGATAGACGAGCAATAAAAAGCGCGGTGCGGGGAGTCCTGCCCGATGCGCGCGAAACATGACGTCCGCCGCCAGACAGCCGCCCGCCGAGTCCCCGGCCACCGCAAGGCGCGCGGGGTCGACCGCAAGCTCTGCGGCATGCTCCGCCGCCCATGCATACGCCGCAAAACAGTCCTCATTGGGCGCGGGACAGGGATAGTTCGGCGCGAGGCGGTAGTCAACGAAGAGCACGCGGCACCCCGTCCGCGCATATGCCGCAGCGTTCCGGTAGTGATATCGTGCCGCTTTGAACACAAACCCGCCGCCATGAAAATAGACAAGGCAGGGAAGCCTTCCCCTCTCCCCTTTTGGCGAGATAAGAAAGGCGCGCACGGGCACTTTTCCCGCGATTGTGACGCGACGCACCGAAACGCCTCTGCTGCCCTTTTTCACAAGGGAGAGCGCCGCGCGCGCAAGCGCGAAGATCCCCCGCCCGAACGGCGGCGATACCCTGGAAAAGATACCAAAACTCCGATCGATCGGATAGCGCGTCCGCATGATCTCCTCCTGCGCGCTTATATGGGCGCCGCTTCGCGCGCCGCTCTGACGGCCGCGGCGATCGCGGACGCCGTCTCCTGCAGGTGCTGCCCGGTGTGAACGACGGAGACGAACATTGCCTCAAACTGCGAGGGCGCGACATACTGCCCCGCGTCCAGCATCGCGCCGAAGTAGCGCGCGAAAGCCGCCGTATCGCACGCGCATGCCTCGGCATAATTCTTGGGCGCCCGCGCTGCAAAGAAAGGCGTGAGGATGGAGCCGACCCGCGTGGCGGGCACGCCCGCCGCGCGGAACGCTGCTTCCAGATATGCCCCCTTCTTCTCCAATGCGGGGTAGATCGTTTCTCTCTCCTCGCGCAGGATGCGCAGCGTCGCAAGCCCCGCCGCCGTCGCGACGGGGTTCCCTGACAGCGTTCCCGCCTGATACACGCCGCCCAGCGGCGCGACGACGGACATGATCTCCCGCCGCCCGCCGTAGGCTGCAAGCGGCATGCCGCCGCCCACGATCTTGCCGTACGCCGCAAGGTCGGGCGTCACGCCATAGCGCTCCGCCGCGCCGCCGTAGGCGACGCGGAAGCCCGTGATGACCTCGTCAAAGATGAGCAGCGCCCCGCTTTGATCACAGAGCGCGCGCAGTCCCTGCAAAAAGCCCTCCTCGGGCGGGACAACGCCCATATTGGCAGCGACCGGCTCGACGATGACGCAGGCGATCTCCCCGCGGTTTGCCTCAAAGAGTTCGCGCACGCTTGCAAGGTCGTTGTACTGCGCGACGAGCGTCTCTGCAGCGTACCCGCGCGGGACGCCGAGGCTGTCCGGCACGGCGCCCGTCAGGCACCCCGAGCCCGCTTTGACGAGCAGGCCGTCCGAATGGCCGTGATAGTTACCCGCAAATTTGACGATCTTCTCCCGCCGAGTATAGCCGCGCGCGACGCGCACGGCGGACATGGTCGCCTCCGTGCCCGAGTTGACGAGGCGGACAAGCTCCATGTGCGGGCAGGCGGCGCCAATCTCCTCGGCGAGCTCCGTCTCCCTGCCCGTGGGCGCACCGTAGGAGAGGCCTCTTGCTGCGGCGTCCGTGACCGCTCGGACGACCTCCTCGCGCGCATGCCCTAAAACGAGCGGACCCCAGCTCATCACATAGTCGGTATAGCTTTTGCCCTCGACGTCGGTTATCGTGTCCCCCTTCGCCTCGCGGATAAAGCGGGGCGTGCGTCCGACGGCGCGGAAGGCGCGCACGGGGGAATTGACGCCGCCCGGGATGATCCTTTTCGCCCGTTCAAAATACTGTTGATTCTCGCTCATATCCTGCCTTCTATTTCTCGGAATGTTCCTGCTGCCAGTGCGCCCAGTCCAGCGCATGATAGGTGATGACGACATCCGCCCCCGCGCGGAAGAACGCCGTCAGAAGTTCGGTGACGACGCGCTTTTCATCCAGCATGCCCGCCCTTGCCGCCGCCTTGACCATGGCATACTCCCCGCTGACATTGTAGACGGCGAGCGGCAGCTTGGTCTGCGCCCGCGCCGCGTGTATGACGTCCAGATAGGCGAGCGCGGGCTTGACCATGAGGATATCCGCCCCCTCTGCCTCGTCTGCTGCAAGCTCGCGAAGCGCCTCCCGCCCGTTGCGGAAGTCCATCTGATACCCCCTTCTGTCCCCCGTCTGCGGAGCGGAGTCCGCGGCGTCGCGGAAGGGAGAATAAAAGACGGAAGCAAACTTGGCGCTGTAGCCCATGATGGGCGTAGCGGCAAAGCCGCTCTCATCAAGCGCCTCGCGGATGGCGGCGACCACGCCGTCCATCATCGAGGAGGGCGCGACCATGTCCGCCCCCGCTCTGACGGCAGCCAGCGCCGCCTTTGCATGCAGCGGCAATGAGGCGTCGTTGTCCACGTCGCCACCACAGAGCACCCCACAATGCCCGTGCGAGGTGTATTCGCACAGGCAGATATCGGCGATGACGAGCAGCGCTTCTCTCTTCTGCGCGCAAAGCTGCTTGATGCGGCGGATGGCGCGCTGAACGACACCGTCTTCCGCGTACGCCTCGCTCCCTAAATCGTCCTTGTGCGCGGGCACGCCGAAGAGCATCGTCCCGCCGATCTTGCAGGCGAGCATCTCGTCCACGATCTCTTCCAGCCGATCGACCGAATAGCGGTACACCCCGGGCATGGAGGGAACTTCCTCCCTGATATTTTCCCCGTCGATGACGAAAATCGGATAGATGAGCGCACCCGTCCTCACTTGCGTCTCGGCGACGAGATCGCGCATGGCGGCGCTGCGCCGCAGTCTTCTCAGTCTTTGCATGATTCCTCCTGTAAAATCCTGTCTGCCATTGCCTCCGCGCCCGGCACGGCGGCTACGAGCGGCGTTTTGCCGCGCATGTGAAGCGCTTTTGCCGTCTCCGCGCCGATGCAGACCGCGCGCACGCCTTCGGGCAGCGGCGCGAACTCCAAAAACGCGCTCGCCCCGCCGAAGGAGCCAAACGTCACATACTTTGCCCCCTGCGCCACACGCGCCGCACGCGACAGGGCATCGCGATCATAGATGACCTCATAGAGATGATAGCGCACACCCGCCTCAGAAAGGAGCGGATTGCCCGCCTTTGCGCACAGGACGGCAACTTTTTCGCGCGGGGCGACAGTTTCCAGTGCCTCCGTGAGTGCGCGCGTCGTCTGCGCCCCGGGGACGAGATCGGCGTGAAAGCCGAACTCGGCGAGCCTGTTCGCCGTATGCTCCCCCACCGCCGCAAAGCGGTGACGGGCAAAGCGGCGATGGTCGATTCCCAGCGCGCGGCACCGTTCAAAGAACACGTCCACGCCGTTCGCGGACGTGAATGCCAAAAAGTCGTAGCCCGCAAGATCTGCAAACACGCCGTCAAAATCGAGGGGCGAAATGCGCCCGATCGGGCAGGGCAGGGGCGTAAGCCCGCGCGCAAGCAGCGCATCGGACATATGCGCGACGTGCGTCTGCGTGCCGACGACGGCGACACGCGCGCCACTTGGCACCGGTTTTTCAAATACGCTGCCAAAATTTTCGCCCAACAAACGGGGACTGCACACCTCGCCGACGACGGCGGTCAGCGGCGCTTCCAGTTCACGGGCAAGCGTTCCAAGTTCTGCGAGGGCACAGCGCCGCACCTGCATGTTCTGCGTCCCCGCGCACGAAATGAGCGCGGCGGGAGTCTGAGGCGAAAGCCCGCCTTTGATCAGCCCCTCTGCGATCTGCGCACAAGCCGCCTTTGCCATGAGAAAGACGAGCGTCCCCTCTGTTTGGGCATATGCCGTGACATCGGGCACGCCTTGGGCGGTGTGCGCCGTGACGATCGTCACCGACTGCGCGACGCCGCGATGGGTGACGGGAATGCCCGCGAGCTCCGCGGCAGCGACGGCAGAGGTCACGCCCGGGACGACGGCGCAGGCAATGCCCGCCTCGGCGAGCGCCGCAAGTTCCTCGCCGCCCCGCCCGAACACGAAGGGGTCGCCCCCCTTCAGACGGACAGTGAGCGGGTATTTCTTTCCGCACGCGACGAGCAGCGCGTTGATCTCCGCCTGCGTCATGCTGTGCGCGCCCGCCCGCTTTCCGACGCAGATCTTCTCGCACCGGGGCGGCGCGAGATTGAGAAGCCCTTCATCGAGGAGCGCGTCGTAGACGATACAGTCCGCACGCCTGACAAGTTCCGCGCCCCGCAATGTGATCATTCCCTCGCCGCAGCCCGCGCCGACCAGAACGACGCGGTTCATGCAAACGCCTCCGCGAGCGCCGAAATGTCGCGCGCGTCGCGATACGAGGTGAAACGGATGACGCCCTCCTTCTGGGCATAGAGCGTTGTGCCGTCAAAATAGCAGCCGACGCCGCCCGTGCACCCGCCGCCCAGAAGGCGCTGGCAGGCGCGCTCGATGCGGGCAGTCCCGCCCGTTTCTGCATCGTGAATGAGCCGTCCCGCCTCCCCTTCCACGGCAATGATGCCCTGGCAGGCAGCGGGGACGCACATTGTCGGCGCAAGCCGCTCGACGCGGATTTCGGGATGCGCAAAGCCGAGGCGGTCCAGCCCCGCGCAGGCGAGCACGAGCGCGTCATATTCGCCCGCGAGCATCTTTTGAATGCGCGTATCGACGTTGCCGCGCACGGGCAGAATGTCCGCCTGCGGAAACAGCTTTTGGACGGCGGCAGCGCGGCGGGGCGAGCCCGTGCCGATGCGCAGGACTTCCCGCCCCGCAAGAGTGAGGAGCGCGTCGCGCGCGTCGGCGCGCGGCAGGCAGAAAAATGCATCGTGCGCCTCGTCCGTGGGCAGATCCTTGGCGGAGTGCACGGCGACGTCCAGTTCGCCCGATGCAATCATCTCCGAAAAGACATCGGTGAACGCGCCGCGCCCGATTTCAGAGAGCGGCGAGGAGAGGTCGGCATCGCCGCGCGTGCGGACGATGACCAGCTCGCTCTCCACGCCCCTTTTCAAATACGCGTCCTGCACAAGGCGCGCCTGCGCCACGGCGAGCGCCGAGCCGCGCGTTCCGATCTTCAGCTTCCTCATGATTCCTCCAACAGGGCGCGCAACTCCCGCTCGTACGCCTCATGATCCCCCGCCGCGCGCAGCTGTTCGGCGCGGGCGACGATCTCCCCGAGGTTCTCGGGCAGGGCGCGGGCAATGCGATCGCGCAGGAGCGCCGCCAGGAGCGGCGACGCGCCGCCCGTCGAGACGCCGATGCTCACCTCCCCGCGCACGATGAGCGCGGGAAAGAAGAAGTCGCAGTACTCTTTGTCGTCCACGCAGTTGACGGGGATATGGCGGGCGCGGCAGTCGGCGCAAACGCACGCATTGAGCGCACGATCGTCCGTCGCGGCGATCGCAAACGATGCGCCGTCCAAGAGCTTCGGCGCGTACTCCGTATATACGGCGTGCGCAAGGGCTTTCAGTTCTGGCAAAACTTCGTGCGCACAGACAATGAGCTGCACGCCGAAGGGCGCAAGCCGCTGCGCCTTGTGCGCCGCAACGGTGCCGCCGCCGACGAGCACGACGCGCGCGCCCTCGACCTCGCGCATAAAGGGAAAACACTTCATGATTTTTCTCCAATGAGTCCGTTCACCCGCTTAACGAATGCCCGCGGATCGCGCGATCTGAGCAGGGCAAGGTCCCCCGCGACGGGCGCGCCGAACGCCGAAAGATAACGGCGCGACGCCTGTGCGGCAAGCAGCTCGAACAGGCACTCCTCGACCACCGCGCGGGCGAAGAGCGCCGCCTGCTGCTTCTTTTGGTTGTTCTCCTTCGCCTGGCGGGAGAACTCGTCGATGCCGATGACCGTGCACCCCGCGAGCAAGCTTACCCCGCCGTCGATATCGGGCGGCATGGCAAGGTCGAGAAAGAGCCGTTCCCCCGGGGAGGCGCTCAGGCTCTTTGCAACGCGCGATGCTTCAAACACCGTGTGCGGGGAGGCAGTCGCGCTGATGACGACGCGCACCCGTTCTAAAAGATCATAGCGCGCCGCATAGGGAAAGGAAATGACGTCCCCCGCGACGGAGGCAGGCACGCCGTGCGTGCGCTCTGCGGCATAGACGGTAAAACCTGCATGCGCGGCGAGGTTCTTGAGCACGGAAGCGCCGAACTTGCCCGTGCCGCCCACCACCATCACATTGCCGCCGCCGGGCAGAAATCGCGCCGCCTCATTGGCGGCAAGCGTCGCAATCGAGCATGCGACGGCGGAAATCTTCGTCTCCGCGCGCACGCGCCTTCCGCAGTGGACTGCGCTCTGAAAGACTTCGTCCAGCCCCGCGCTCACCCCTGCGGCGCGCGCTTCCTCGTAGGCGTCGCGGATCTGCCCCAAGATCTCGTCCTCGCCGAGCAGCATGGACTTCAATCCCGCCGCGAGCAGGAAGAGATGCTCTTCCGCTGCGGGGACATATTCAAACGCCGCCGATTTGACGCTTGCGAGCCGCAGCAAAATTGTCTCCGCCCGCTGCCGCGCGCAGGTGAAGTATAGCTCGGTGCGGTGACAGGTGACGAGCAGCACGCAGCCGCCCAGCCCGCGAAAACAGTGATAGAGCCGTGCGCGCTGTGAGGAAACGAACGCAAATTGACTGCGCTCCCTTGCGGGAGCGCGCGATAGGTTTAAAGAAAGACACTGCATCGTAAAACTTGCCGCAATGCTCAGATGCCGGCAGTCAGTTTGTTCTCCACATAATCAAACCCGAGGCGGGCGACGGTGTCCGCAAAGCGCTCGCCGTCGATGCCCTCGTCCCTGAAAATGGCGATTGCACGCTCGATGACCGTCATGACCTGCTCTTCCGAGGTGAAGATGGTCCCGAGCACCCTGCCCTGCGCGACGCGCTTGCCCCACCTGCCGCCGATATAGATCTTGTAACCGTCCCGATAGTCCGCAACGGCGCCGAACGGGCACTGATTGCGGCATCTGCCGCAGTGATTGCACGTCTCCTCGGGAATTACGATCTTGCCATCAACAACATGCGCCGTCTTGATAGGACATGCAGCTTCCACGCGGCACTTCTTGCAGCCGCGGCACTTATCGAGGTAGACGGTCGGGATGCGCTGTCCGATGACTCCCAGATCGTTGAGATCGGGCTTAACGCAGTTATTGGGGCAGCCGCCCACCGCGATCTTGAACTTGTGCGGCAGCGCGACGCCGCGCATGCCCTCGTAGAAGCGTTCATGCACCTTTTCGGAGAGCGAAAAGGTATCGATCAGGCCGTACTGACAGGTCGTCCCCTTGCAGGAGACGACGGGCCGGACGCGCTTACCCGTTCCGCCCGTATGCAGTCCGTTCGCGGCAAGAAAATCGACGAGCGGCTGAATATTTTCGTATTTGACGCCCTGGATCTCCAGCGTCAGCCGCACCGTCATCGTGACGACGCCCGAACCGTACTTCTCGCTCGCCTCCGCAATGACGCGGTGCTGCTGTGCGGTGAGCTTCCCGTTTTTGGTGATGACGCGCGCATTGAATACGTCGGGATAGCGCTTGTCCTGCAAGAACCCCATGCCCTTGACCCGCTTGATCTCCTCAGGCGAAACTGTGTACTCCATATGATCTCCTTTTTCGGACGCTGCCCGCCCGCTCTTGATCTTGATATGTTCATTGTACCATATCCCGCGGGCAAAGTCAATAGATCCCGCAAAAAGCGGCGCATACGAAAAGACCGCCCCGAAGGGCGGCCTTTGTGTAGCCGATATGATTTACGCTTGCGGGACCGTCACGGTGACGCCGTTACAACTCACAGTCAGCTGCTGCGTACCGTCCGCCGCAATGGTGACGACGTAACTTCCGCACACTTCGCCGTCGAGCAGGAAGACAGGCGCCTCCCCCTTCATCACGCAGGTCAGCGTGTAGGAGCTGCCGTCCGACCCGGTCACGGTCTCCTCGCCCTCGAAGGCGAAGTCCGCATACGACCAGTCTGCCGCCGTAGCCGTCGATGTACCGCCGTTCCGGATGCTGACAGTGAGCGACGTTCCGTCCAGCGTCATTGTACAACGAATGGTCCGCATGGTTGCAGCGTCGAACGCGGAGAAGGTAAGCGTCTGGTTGCCGTCCGTATAGCTCAGCGTGGGCGTTGCAAGAATACCGTTGATGCGCGCACTTAAGGACAGCGCGCCGTTGACAGTGTCCGCAGTCGCGCTGACGACAACCGTGTCCTTGCCGACCTGATAGGTGCCGACAAATGCCTCAGGCGTGAAATCCACCTTGGTATATTCGATGCCGTTCGTCGTCGCGCCCGCCGACGTAAATACCGCCGTCTGATCTGCACCGCCGCGGCGATAGGTCACTGTAAGCTGTCCGGCGACGTCATTATCAATGCGCAGGACGATCACCTCCGAACCGTCGACATAGAGTTCTGCACGCTCGGTGAGCGTCAGGCTCCCGCCGTCTGCTGCATAATAGGAACCCGCCATGGCAGCAAGATCGGAATGCGCATACACTTTGGTGCCGATGGTAAGATAGGTTCTGTCCACGATGGTCAGCGTTCCGCTCGTGTTGTCCGGCAGGAGATATTCGACCGTAATGGTCTCCAAATTATTGGAGACGCCGATGGTCAAATTGTAGGTCTCGATCACGATCGCATCCAGCAGCGCATCGGACGCACCGTCTGCAATGGAGCTGATGTGAAGCGTGCCGTCCTCTTCAAAGGTAACCGTCTCCTGCACGTACTGCCCCTCATAGACAAAATCGATCTCGCGCAGCGTCTCCATCGTACTTTCAGGTGCGCAGAACAGCCAGTAGGGCGTACCGATATAGTCCGCGTTGGCGCCGTCAACTGCGATCTCTGCATACTGCACGTCCAGGCCGTACGCACCGGGGACGATGGTGTAGCGCCAGTAGGTGTACTGCGTATCGCTCGTATACTCCGGCTCACTATCGATCGTGAGGTACAGCTCAACATTATTGTTGCGAACCATCCCGTAGCCCCAGGAGAAGTAATACGTCTCCCCGTTCAGCGCCGCCGTGCTGTTTTCCTGATTGAAACGCATGGTCACAGGATCGCTCCCGCCGGAGAGGTAGAAGTCGTCTTCATCTTCCAGCGAAAGCATGAGCGTCTCCCATGCCATGGGAAGGAATGCTTCCGTAAAATAGGTCGCTGCTGCGGCATACGATCCGTTGCCGCCCGCAATTGCCCAATAAACTCCCTCCGCATTAACCTGCGTGAGATAGAATGTGTTGCCCTCTGTACCATAGGGCGTGTATGCCACGGCGATTGCCCCCAGATCCTCAAGATAGGTGAAATAAGCAGTATGAGGCGTTGTCGTGTCCGAAGCGCAGTCATAGACGCTGATGGCGATTCTGCCATCACGAGAGATGGTAAGAAGCTCCGCATTGCTCGAATAGGTCTGCATGAACGAATCCATTGCGGTATCGCGGAAATAGTAACCGCGGTGCAGAGGGTCGTCCGTCTCCAGCAGAAAGGCGTCTGACGTGCCTGCAAGCGGACGAATGGTATATGGCTGCGCCCCGACCGCAAAGCGGTAGACCGTCTCGCCGTCTTCCAAACCGACGGACATCGTGTATTGGGCGCCGTCGAAGCTGACATCTGTTTCAGACAAAAACTCAAAATGATACAGGTCGTTGGAATCAGACCAGGTCGCCTCTTCCTCCTCGCTGCCCATGAGCCAGTTCTGCGTATAGGGAGCAAAGACGACATCTCCGGCAGTCGAGCGCAGATAGGTCGCATCTCCCATATACACGAGCGCGTAATCCGTTCCGTCCAGGTTGAACCAGATGCCGCTGCCCAATAAACCAAGCCCCGCGCTGCACGATACCGTCGAACCCCGATAGGACACGATACTGGTGCTGAAATCTATGGTAAGGATATCCCCGGAAGAGTTGCGGTAAGAAGAGGAGTACGGTCCCGTATAGGTCGTAACAGCCGTCCCGTTCTCGCTCTCCGATGTGCCCATGTAGACGCCGCCGGAACTGGTGAACGAATAGGAAACTTCCGTTGACGGCACATAGAAGAACATGCCTGCCGAACGCTCCGCGTCCTCGTTAAACATGAAAACCGTGATCGCCTGTTCGGTTTGGGAAGGGATCATCGAGCCTGCCGCATAGATGCTCCACGCAAAATACCCTTCCTCATCGGGGATGGAAGAGATCACATAGTATGCGGACGTATCGTCCTCAGTATACCACGAACCTGCAAACGCAGAGCCGTCTGCCATAAAGAAGTATTCAAACTCACCCTGCGCATTGTACAGATCGAGCCGCCCTTCCTCGTTATTATAGGTAAGGGTATAGTTCGCACCGTCCATCGTGCAGGAAATGACGATATCCTCGTACCCCCCTTCAACGCCCGTGACCGCAAAGGAATCGGCGCCGTCATAGGTGCCCTCCTCAAAATTGAGCGTGCCGTAAATGCTGACCCACGGCGTTTCGGCATATCCGCCGAGGTCATAGGTCTGCTCCGAAGGATCGGGCGTGGGATTGGGATCCTCTTCGCTCGGCGTGCAGGCAGCAAAGACGCCCAGCCCGAGCGTAAGGAGCATGGCAGCTGTTAAAACCAGCTTCTTCATCGTATGTTGGCCTCCTGAAAATGCACGGGACATTCCCGCGCTTAGAATTATTATACCGAAAAACGGTGTGTATTGTCAAACATTTCAACCTTGCATCACAAATTCGGCTATAGCTTTTGCTTATTCCGCCTATGAGAAAAGTCAATTTATCATCGCTTCATGAAAAGCGCATGAAAGACCGGTGAAAACGCGCAGTCAGACCGTCTTGATCATCAGTCGGATGATCTCCTCGTTTGTCTCGCGCATGCCGATGCGAGCGAGATCGCTCACGTTGCGGATGGTGTTCTCCACCCCCTTTTCCAGGATACCGTCCCCGCCGCGGAACTCGCTTCCCCGCTTGGTCATCTCCATGCCGACAAGCCCCGCTTCAACCGCCGAGGCGACCTTCGCCGCGCAGCTGGACTTTGCGCCGTCGCAGATGACGCCCGACTCAATGGCGAGCGCATTGACGACGGTGTGCGCGATCTCGTCATATCCTCCGCCTAAAAGATAACAGATGCCCGCGCCCGCGCCGCAGCCGGCGCTGACCGCACCGCAGTATGCCGAAAGGCACCCGATCCCAGCTTTCAGATGGACGGTGATGAGGTCGGAGACAACGAGCGCGCGCAGCAGTCGTTCGCGCGGGATCGCATACTTCCTGGCGTATACGATGACGGGAAGGGAGGCGGTCATGCCCTGATTGCCGCTGCCGGAGACGATGACGACGGGCAGTTCGCAGCCGTTCATGCGCGCATCCGAGCCGGCCGCTGCCGCCGCCTTGGCAAGGTTGTGCACGTCGTCGCCGAACGCCTGCAATAAGATCTTGCCGACGCGCGCGCCGTAGTCGTTCTTCAGCCCCTCCTCGGAGATCGCGGTATTGTAGTCGATCTGACGCGAGAGCAGCGCATCGACGTCCGCAAGGTCGACGGTATCGGCGAATTCCACGATCTCCCTGACAGAGATCTGCGCCTTGAGTGTCGCGTTGGCGCCCTGCTCCTCCTGTGCGGTCTGCTTATCGAAGCGCACCTCGCCGTTCCTCTCAATATGTACGACGTTGGTATGATGCCCGGAGATGCGCACAAAGGCGCTGTCCTCCCCCTTCGTGACGCGGATGCCGATATCAAAGACGCAGCCCGTATCCGACTGCACGACGCGGATGGGTCTGGTCTTGAGATATTCCGCCATGGCGCGGCGGCCCGCGTCGTCCACGTCTGCAATGACCTCTAAAAGGCGCTCCGTTTTGCCCGCGGCGATGCCTGCGGCAACGGCGGCAGCGACCCCGCGCATCCCGCCCGTATTGGGCACGATGACGCTCTTGACGTTCTTCAAAATGCTGTCACTGACGGCAACTTCTACCGCCTCGGGAATGGCGCCCAGCGTATCGCGGGCGAGCGCCGCGGCATAGGCGACGGCGATGGGTTCGGTGCAGCCCATCGCGGGAACGAGCTCCTCTTCGAGAATGGCAATGCAGCTTTTGTAGGTATGCGTATCCATAGCACAAAGCATACGCCGAATGTCGGAAAATGTCAAGCAAAATGCCCCCTTCCGCCCCGTTCCTCCAAAATCCGCCAACTGCGCGCCGCGCTGAAATTCCTTGACATACGCGCGCGCGCGTATTATAATGATACAGACATTTTTACCCTACTTTGGAGGAACATATGACACGATCTGCAAGACATCTCTTGCACCTGTGGTACGGCATCTTCCTCGCCCTGTTTACAGTCGTCATTGCGATACTGTTTGCAGCGCAGGCGGCAGATCTCTACTTCAGCGGCGTCGGATATTCCCGTGAGCTTGTCGTTGAGCGCGTCACGATGCTCGCCGTCCCCTTCTGGCTGTGGATCGCAGCGATCGTCGTCGGCGGCGTGCTCGTCCTCGTCTTCCCGCCCGAGAAAAAGATCCTGAAGCGCATCCCCGATGACAGAAAGACGGTGGAGCGCCTCGTGCGCATGGCGGGCGAGAGCGAGAGTGAGAAATACGAGGCGGCAAAGTCCGCCCTGCAAAAGGAGAGCAGGGTGCGCAGAATTGTATGGATCTGCTGTCTTGCCGTCTGCCTTGTCTGCATGGGCATCGCGCTCGCGTTCATCTTTAACTTTCCGGCATATCCCAACGTGGACGACTACCCCGTTTCCGAGCCGAACGCCGCCGTCTACGACGCAATTTTAATGCTCGTGCGCAGCGTGCTTCCCTGTGCCGCCGTGGCATTCGTTGCGTGCCTCGGCGCCACGATCTATGACGCGGTCTCCGCAAAGCGCATCCTGCCGCAGGCGAAGATCTTACTCGCGGAGGGCGGCAGAGCGCAGACAGTGCCCGCTGCGGGAGGCAAGGCGGCATTGCTCGATTCCCCCCGCACCCTGCTGATCGTGCGCATCGCCGTCTTTGCCGTGGCGATCGCACTCATCATCTGGGGCATTCTCAACGGCGGCGCGGGCGACGTCCTTGCAAAGGCAGTCGCCATCTGCACCGAATGTATTGGACTGGGTTGATCACATATGAAAACTGTATTTCGCAAAATCGGCGGCTTTTTCAAGTCGATCGGGCGGTGGTTGAAAAATCACGCCCCCACCAAAAGAAGGCTCATTCAACTCTACGCGGCGCTGCTGACCAATGCCAATATCAAGGGATTCATCAGCGGCACGATCTACACGGGAAGCAGCAAAGTGATGTGCGTTCCCGGGCTCAACTGCTATTCCTGCCCCGGCGCGATCGGCGCATGTCCCCTGGGTGCGCTGCAAAATGCGCTGGCAAATTCGGGAACGCGCGCGCCCGTGTACGTCCTGGGCATCCTTGCGCTCTTCGGCATCATCCTCGGAAGAACAATCTGCGGATTTTTGTGCCCGACGGGACTTTTGCAGGACTTTGCCTATAAAATCAGGACGCCCAAGCTCAAAAAGAGCAAGGTGACGCGCCTTTTATCCTATCTCAAGTACATCCTGCTCGTCGTGCTGGTGATCGCGGTTCCCCTCGCCTTTGTCGGACAGGACCGCCTGATCCCCGCGTTCTGCAAATTTGTCTGCCCCGCGGGCACGTTCGGCGGTGCGATCAGCCTGCTGTTCCACCCCGATAACGCCGACCTGTACGGCATGCTCGGTCCCATGTTTACATGGAAGTTTGCGCTCTTCTGCGCCATTGCCGTCGCATGCGTCTTTATCTACAGGGCGTTCTGCCGCTTCATCTGTCCGCTGGGCGCCATCTACGGATTCTTCAACAAGATCGCGCTCCTCGGCATCAAATTAGACAAAGAAAAGTGCACCGACTGCGGACTGTGCGTCGCGCACTGCAAGATGGACATCAAGCGCGTCGGCGACCATGAGTGCATCAACTGCGGCGAGTGCATTGCCGTCTGCCCGACCAAGGCGATCCGCTGGAAGGGCTCCAAGCTGTTTGTGCGCGCCAACGAGGTGGAGGCCCCCGCAACGGACAAGGCGCCGCTTGCACAGATGGTACGCCCCGCCGCAGTTGAGAGCGTGGCAGCCACAAGTCCTGCGGCCCCCGTCGCAGAAACCACGGTCATGAATGCTGCTGTGGCGACCACTGACACGGAGCGCGCCGAGGCACAGCCGATCACGATCGCCCACGGCGAGAGCGCGGCGGCAGCGGCAAAGCCCCCCTTCCGGATCGGCAGCAAGGGACAGCGCATCTTGAAGGCAGTCGTCTATGCGCTGGCAGCGCTCGTGCTTGCAGGCGCATTGCTCTACTACAATTTCTTCGACGTGGAAGCCGCCTCTGCGCCCGCCGTCGGCACGGAAGTCGGAGACCTCTGCCCTGATTTCACGGTGCAGGTCTACGACAATGCAACGGGTGAACTGACGGAGCAGACCTACTCTCCCGAGACCAGCCGCGGCAAAGTGACCGTCATCAACTTCTGGGGCACCTGGTGCGACCCCTGCAAGGCGGAGCTGCCCTACTTCGATCAGGTCGCGAGCGAGGATCCCGACATCGTCATCGTGACCGTGCACAGCATTCTGGACGCGCCAACGGCGCCGGAATATATTTCTACCAACTATCCAAACAGCAATATGTTGTTCACACAGGACAGCATGCAGACAGTGGACGGCGCCGAATATGACGTGTTTACGCTGCTGGGCGGCAGGAACTCCTATCCCAGAACGCTCATTCTTGACAGCGAAGGCGTGATCACGTTCGCGTTTACCGGCAGCATCCACTACGAGGAACTGGTCGCCGAGATCGCCAACGCCAAGGCCAATATCTGACAAAGATCAGCCGACGATCAAGCGCGGCGCACTCCGAATAGAGTGCGCCGCGCTTTTATTTCGCAAATCTTTTCTTTGAAAATATTTTTGCGAGGTGTTATTGTTTTCCATTTTATAACTTCAGGGGAGGCAAGTTTGCCCGAGATTGAACGGATATTTCTCCTTTGTCTCAATGGAAGTGTGTTATACAAAAAAGAAACGGAACCTAAGTTCCGTTTCTTTTTTGTTCTGCCGCCATACGGCTGATTCGCCGTTGCGCGGGGTTATTCTGCCGCTGTGCGGCTTCGTTATGGCTGCGTGATGGTCAAGGTGCAGTTTCCTGCCGTCGAACCAAAGTTGTAATCCATTACCACCATGGTGATGCTCTCACCTGCCGCTAACTCAACTGTAAACGACCCCATCCCTTCTGCGGGAATCAGCATGTAATTGCCGCCGTCAGCATTGAGAAGCAGATTGGTATCCGTGGAACTGAATGTGTACGTCCCGGCAACCTCTGCAGTGAAATAGTAAGCCGTTTCACCGCCATCCGCTGTTGTTGTGACAGTATTGTTCCCTTCCTGAAGCGCAGTTCCGGTAGGCTCATCGCCGCCTTCGGAAGGAGCCGTAAGCGTGTAGACCTGCGAGATGGTCAGCACAAACGTCACAGACGCGTTCGTATTGTTGGTGACGGTGAACGAGATGCTTTCTCTGACCATCATGGGCGCTTCACTCGTGAAGCTGAACGGAAGCGCACCGTCTGCCGCATAGACCGTGCCGTTGTAGGTCGCGGAGACAGCCGTGCTGTCTGCAGAGACCTTCAGTTCCGTCGAAGCATAATAGTTAAAGTGCAGCGTCGTGTTGGAGCCGATCGTGATCTCGTAAGCGCCGATACCGCTGCCCACACCGCCAAGGGTGATGGGCGAATCCGACGCCGCACCCGTGCCGGTATAGGTATCATAATCAACATCGACCGGCGTAAGCGTCATGGTGCTGTCGTTATACGAATCCGAGGAATAGAACGGATAGATCATGCCTGCCGTCATGTGAATGACAAGCGATTCACCGCTGTACAGATCGCGACGATTCTCGCCCCACATGGGATCCGAGTAAACCACGCCGACCGATCCTGCCGAGACGGAGATCTCATAGTCACCGCTCTGAGCGGGAACGAAGAAGTAATTGGGCGTGTTGTAATCCCCTGCCGCAATCGTGTTCTCGCCGGTCTGGAGCAGCGTACCAACCAGATCGCCGCCCGCGCTTGCAACCATGTCATAGACGACATACTCGGTGAGCGTGAAGTTATATTCAAGCGCTGCGCCGTCGGAAGTCGTGAACACGAGGTCGGTCACATCCGCTTCCGTGACGAAATTGATCACACCGTCCACAGGCGTGTAGGTTTCGCCGTTGTAGACGACCTGCGCCGTTGCGACATCCTCAACGGTCACCCTGAAGCGATCGCTGCCGCTGATCGAGTAGTACACGGAACCGCCTGCGGGGACTTCCGCCTGATAGGTCAGCGCCTTGCTGATCACATAGGGATCAGCCTCGGTAC
>ERZ1090881.97-NODE-97-length-42552-cov-26.462480_pt1 | contig 42552 bp, 68 predicted proteins | sample MGYA00478470_ERZ1090881 | MGnify/ENA primary metagenome ERZ1090881 (study PRJEB33644, sample SAMEA5815736) | chicken gut metagenome | biome: Chicken; feature: Gastrointestinal Tract; material: Caecum | place: Ireland | collected 2019-01-01 | study: A study of the...
GACCATATAAAGAGGTGCCCGGTGTGTGGGCAGATGATAAAGTGGGAGGATGAAGGAAAATGACAAGTAAATTCCGAAAGTGCAAATCGTGTTTCCGTTTTACCGAAGACTGGCGCGACGCAAAAGCAAAGGGGCTAAAGCCACGAGAGAGGTTTTCGAACGATGATTTTTGCAGAAAACCGCGTAAAGGCGTAAAGGTACACTGCATGAGTGTACACAAGAAAGAGGCTCCGAAACCAAATGAATGTGGATGTAAATATCACCGATTCAGATGGTCATGGAACTTAGAACAGTGGTGGAGGTGGCACTTTAAGTATAGACTGGAACGGCTTTTCTGCAAGTGTGTAAGATGTCCGATCGGCGGTTTGCGTAAGCCTGTCCCGCTACAGTGGGCGGACAGCTATGACGGTATGAGGGACGTTATAGTAAAGGGCGGCGATCCCGTATGCCCGCATTGTGGCGAAATGCCGTATAGCTATGAGCGATGTGTATTTTGCGGACAGCGGTTTGTGCAGGATGAAAAGACGGAGGAGATGTCGCAGCTGCCGGAAGAAGAGAGTACAGACTGCCTCTTTTGTGGTGGCAAAGAGACAATGAAGGGGTATCGTACAAAAATCAATGGGCACTTTCATGGAAAGTGTGAAAAGTGCGGTGCGGTGATGATGTCGTAAGGCGGAGGAGGGCGAAGATGAGTGAGTTGAGGTGCCTGTGCTGTGGTAAGCCTCTGACAGGGCGGAAGATGAGGTTTTGCAGTCGTAGTTGCAGCGACAGGTATGCGTACTCCCAAAAGCCTAAAAAAGTCTCTAAGAAGCCTTGTAAGCAGTGTGGCAAGCCAACACCCGACAGACGCGTGAGCTTTTGCTCTGTCGAGTGTCGGCGCGGGTTTTACGGCGATAAGCCGAAGCCAAAGAGAAACGTCAAGCCAAAACCGAGACAACCCGGAGAACAGCCTTGCTGGACGTGTGCTAAGGCATATGGCGGCTGCTCATGGAGTCGGGCGTTTGTGCCCGTAGAGGGCTGGGAGGCAAAGCCGAGCAAGACACACGAGGACGGGTACAGGATCGTGCACTGCCCGGAGTATGAGAGCGACTTAGAGGAGTATGAGAGGAGGTAGACAAGTGGCGGCAGGCAATGATAAAGGGTGCGTAGCTGTGCTCGGGACAAGTTATACGATACATAAAGTCAGGCGGGAGCAAGACCCTGACCTTGCCGAGAGCGACGGCTACTGCGATAAGACCGTCAAGAAAATCGTAGTAGTGGATTTAGGCAAAAAAGACAGCGATCTCGGAGACGTAAAAGCGTATATGAAAAAGGTCTTGCGGCATGAGATTGTGCACGCGTTTATGTTTGAAAGCGGGCTTGCCGAGAACTGGGAGCACAAGGATTATGGGCAGGAGGAGACTGTCGTTGACTGGTTTGCGATACAAGGGCCGAAGATATATCGAGCGTGGACGGATGCAGGAGCAGTTTAAAGGAGGAGTAAAACAACATGAATGCAAGTGAACAAATAATCAATGTATTAAATGCGCTGTGCGCGAAGATAGGAGTATCTATTGATTGGACGAGCACGAATGTTTTGCCGTATTTACAAACGTTATGTGAGCGGTATGCAAAGTATGTGACGGCAAGCAGCATATTTTACATAGTATTTGCGGGTGGCGGATTGCTTGCCATTGCGGTAGGACTACTTATGTTCATTCGTAAAAAGCACAATAACATAGATTGGTGTTATGACATGTACCCATATGTTTTGATCGGGTTGTCCGCAATATTAATATTTATCAGTTTAATAGTTATATCAGTAAATGCAGGCGATATAATCAAAGCGATTACAGTGCCGGAAGCGCTGATCGCCGATTATGTAAAAAATATAATGATGCATTAATGGAGGACTAAAATGACGGATATAAAGGCGTGGCTGAGCCGTGCGAAGCATATAGACGATGAGATAAACACACTGTTAAAAGAGCAGGAGCGGGCGCTGACGAGAGCGACAGGCGCTGTACCTGCCGCTAAAGGCGAAAGAGTGCAGACGACGCCGCAGAACGGCTCGGAGGACAGATTTATCGCTTACGCGGAGTATTCACGTATCATCGATGAGCGCATAGACGAGCTTTACGCCGTCAAGTGCGAGATATTCAAGGCAATAAGCCGTATAGAGGATGGCACGCTGCGGACACTGCTTGAGCTGCGGTATCTCGGTTTCAAGACGTGGGAAGAGATAGCTGTTGAGATGAGTTACAGCTACAAACATGTAGTGCATGGATTACATCCTAAAGCGCTGAAAAAAGTGAAAGAGGTAATAGAATGTAACACTGACCCTATGATATAATGTAAAATGTGAAAAGAATACAACGAGGCATTTATATATTTCTCCTGTAAGGTCTGTCGCTTTTAGCGCAGACCGCAGCATAGCATAAAGGCCATGCTGCTACGAACGAAACGCACCACTCGGAGTACACAAAGTACGCCGTCGGGTGCGTTTCATTCGTTCTGCATCTAAAATCGAGCAGCCCTATGCGATTCTTGATGCGGCAGCTATTTTTATATCAAACAGAAAGCGAGGTGAGGGACTTGACCGAAAAACAAAAGATATTTTGCGATGAGTATCTTGTCGACTTGAACGCGACAAGGGCGTATAAGGCTGCGTATCCAAAGGTAAAGAAGGATACGGTAGCAGCTGCATCGGCGGCAAGATTGTTAACAAATGTTAAGGTTAAAACATACATTGCCGAGCGGCTCGAGGAGCTGCACAGCGAGCGGACGGCCGACGCAAGAGAGGTCCTGGAGTACCTCACAGCGGTACTGCGGGGCGATTCCGAGTCGGAGACGGTCGTTGTGGAGGGCACCGGCGAAGGGTGCAGCAAGGCGCGGAGGATGACAAAAGCGCCGGACGAGAAGGAGCGGCTAAAAGCCGCGGAGCTTTTGGGCAAGTATTACGCGCTGTTTACCGATAAGGCACAGGTAGAGCAGTCGGGAGCGGTGCAGATCATAAACGATATACCGAGGGACACATGAGCAGGCTGACGGAAGTGATCGCACCCGCGTTTTACGGGCTGTACTGGGATGTGACCGACTGCCGTCACACGCATTACTGGCTCAAGGGCGGCCGAGGCTCTACGAAGTCGTCGTTTACGTCAGTGATGATAGTCCTCGGCATGATGCAGGACGCGGAAGCCAATGCGGTAGTCGTCCGCAAAGTCGGGCTCTATCTTAAGGACAGCGTGTACGAGCAGCTCGTCTGGGCCATAGACAAGCTCGGAGTATCGGCGCTGTGGCACTGCAAGCTGAGCCCGCTTGAGCTCGTATATATACCAACGGGGCAGCGGATCCTGTTTCGAGGTGCGGACAAGCCGAAAAAGCTCAAGTCGACAAAGGTGCATAAGGGCTATATACGCTATGTATGGTACGAGGAGTGCGATGAGTTTAACGGCATGGAGGAGATACGCACGATAAACCAATCGCTTTTGAGAGGCGGCTCGCGCTTTACGGTGTTCTATACATACAATCCGCCGAAGTCGCAGCGCAGCTGGGTCAATGCGGAGGTGCTGACGGAGCAGACGGACAAGCTTGTGCATCACAGCACATACTTAAGTGTCCCCGAAGAGTGGCTCGGCGAGCAGTTTATCATCGAAGCGGAACACCTGAGGGACACTAAACCGGAGATGTACGCACATGAGTATATGGGCGAGGTGACGGGTACAGGCGGAACGGTATTCCCGAATGTGGATATACGGCGCATAACGGATGATGAAAAGGCTGCGTTTGACAGGATAAGGCGCGGCGTCGACTTCGGCTATGCGGCGGACCCGTTTGTCTATGTCGTGTGCCACTATGACAAAAAGCATAAAAGGCTGTACATCTTTGACGAGATATATAAGCAGGGGCTGTCAAACGCGCGTGCGGCAGAGCTGATAAAGGCAAAGGGCGCATATGAGCAGGCTGTGATCTGCGACAGCGCAGAGCCTAAGTCTATCGCGGAGCTGAGGTCGTACGGGCTAAGGGTCAGAGGCGCTAAGAAGGGCCCTGACAGTGTGGAGTACGGCATAAAGTTTTTGCAGAGCCTTGAGGAGATAATTATTGACAACGTCCGATGTCCGAACGCGGCGGAGGAGTTTTTGAACTACGAGCTGGAGCCCGACGGGAACGACGGCTTCAAGGACGGGTACCCGGACAAGAATAACCACGCGATAGACGCGGTGAGGTATGCGATGGAGGACGATATGAGCATGAGAAAAGCGCGCGTATTGGAGCGCAGGGAGTGGGATATATGATAATAAACGAAAAAATTTTAGAGAGCGGCATTACATCAAAGCTTGCCGCAGACCTTATAGAGCAGCACGAAGCGGAGCTGCCGAGACTGATAAAGCTAAGGGATTACTACCTCGGCAGGCACGACATCTTAAACCGCTTGAGAGCGTCGGAAGGCACGGCAAACAACCGCGTTGTCTGCAACCACGCTAAGTACATAGTAGACATGGCGCAAAGCTATCTGACGGGCAACAAGATAAGCTATGCGGTGTCCGAGGGCTACGATATAGAGGCGGTGAAAAATGCTTACGAGGAGCAGGATATAGCGTGTATGGACAGCGAGCTGTCAAAGACGGTCAACATTTACGGCCGCGCATACGAGCTGATATATGCCGACGAGGACAGCCGCCCTCGGAGCGCGGTGCTGCAGCCGGAGAATGCTTTTGTCGTATATGCGCAGTCGGTCGCCGAAAGACCGCTGCTCGGCGTGTACTACTACAGGACATTCGATATGCAGGGGCGTTGTACGGGCGTTGTCTGCAATGTCTATGACAGCAGCTACTTGTACCGCTTTGAGGCGGGACAGGACAGCTACAGATCGCTCGTGCTGAGCGGAACGGAGCAGCATTACTTCAAAGCCGTACCGCTTATCGAGTACCGCAACAACGCGGAGCGGCAAGGCGATTTTGAGCAGCTGATACCGCTGATAGACGCGTATAACCTGCTGTGCTCGGACCGCGTGAACGACAAGGAGCAATTCGTTGACGCGTTTCTGTTCCTGTCGGGCATTGAGATAGACAGCGCACAGGCGAAGAAGCTCAAGGCGGAGCGAATCTTGATGGGCTATGACGGCAGTGATGCGCGGTACCTATCGAAAGTAATGTCGGAGAACGACATAAAGGTGCTGCGCGACGACCTCAAGGACGATATACACCGCTTTTCTATGGTGCCCGATCTCTCGGACGAGAGCTTCGGCAATAACCTGTCGGGCGTGGCGATAAAGTACAAGCTGCTGGGCTTTGAGCAGGCGGTGAAAAACAAGGAGCGGCTTTTTGCAAAGGGATTAAAGCGCAGATTTGAGCTGTATAACCGCTATCTTGCGATGCTGTCAAAGATGAGCGAGGTGCCCGTACACCGCGTGGAGATAACTTTCACATACAACCTTCCGGCAAACGAGCTTGAGATAGCGCAGATGATAAGCCTGCTTACAGGCACGGTCAGCAGCGAGACGCTGTTAGAGCGGCTCCCGTTTGTATCTGATGCAAAGGAGGAAGCGGAGCTTGCCGTTGAGGAAAAGACCGAGAGTTACAGACGCAGGCTTGAGAGCACGCAGGGCTTGGCAGAGGGCGGAGGATATTAAGGGACACTAAATCGAAAGAGGGACACTGAAATGCGGATAACTATCCAGGATAACGGCGTGGCGGACATGCTTGACAGGTTTGCGGAGAAGATACGGAGCGGTCTGCCGCAGGGGCTGGCGCTTGCCGGGAAGATAGTCGAGGGCGACGCGCGGGCGCACGCTCCGGTAGACACGGGCAGGCTGCGCGGCAGTATCACGTCTCAGGCGCAGGGGCTGTCGTGCGAGATAGGGACTAACGTTGAGTATGCGATATATCAGGAGTTCGGCACCTACAAGATGAAAGCTCATCCGTTTCTTGTGCCGGCGCTCAAAAACAACACCGAGAACATTAAACAGACCATTAAGGACAGCATTAAATGAATTACTGGGAACAGGCGGCGCTGCAGCGCGAGATAGCTATACAGGAGGGCTCTACATATACCGTTGAGGAGATATTGAAACTTTATGATGAGGCTCTCGAGGACATAGAGCGCGAGATCAGGACGATAAAGCGCAACTTTCAAAAGCGGTTTGGCATAGACGATGAGACGGCCGAGTATTTTCTGACAGAGGCGCAGAAGGAGGAAAACCTGCGATCGCTCATATATGCGCTTGAATACGCGCCGAACGAACGGGCACGGCAGGCGATACTTGACTACATACAGCGCGACGGGCTCTCTGTGAGGGCGTACGCGGCGCGTACAGAGCGGTATGTCGCCGTTGAGGGTGCGATATATGCGCGAATAAAACGGCTGGCAGCGGACGAAACAGCGCGTCTCACGGGCAGGCTCGAGACGGCGTATCAGGAGGGCTACTACGGTATGCTTGACGATACGGCAAAGGGACTTGACGTCGGGCTGAATTTTTCGATGCTGAACGACAGAGCCATAGAGGAGGCTGTCAGCGCAAAATGGCACGGCAAGCGCTTTTCGGAGCGTATCTGGAGCAACACGGACAGGCTCGCGCAGGCAGCGCAGACGATAGTCGTCAGGTCGCTTATGACGGGCACGTCGGAAGCCAAAACGGCGCGTGAGCTTGCGGAGGAATTTGAGGTAGAGAAGTATCACGCGACTACGCTTGTGCGCACAGAGACGGCGCATATACACGCTATGGCCGACAAAAGGGCGTATGAGGACTTAGGCATACCGGAGTACAAGTACCTTGCGACGCTCGACTACAGGACGTGCCATATATGCGGCGCGCTTGACGGTATGGTCTTTAAGGTATCGGAGATACGCGAGGGCGAAAACTATCCGTCCATGCATCCGCGCTGCCGGTGCACCACAACGATGAACATGCAGTATACAGGCAGGAGCGCGCGGAATGTGTTTACCGGGAAGTCGGAGACGATAGACGGCTCGGTGACGTATAAAGAGTGGCGCGACGGCATGAGCGACGAGGAAAAGGCGGCGTTTGAGCTTGCGCAGAAAAAGGACAGCCGCAGGACGGCCGACAAGGCGCGGTATGCGCAGTACAAGAGCGTGCTCGGTGCGGAGAACGTGCCGAAAACGCTTGACGAATTCCAGAATGTAATGTATAATGGTGGTGAGGAATGGACGGAGCTGAAAAGGCGGTATAATTACGAGAATAAACCGTATCTACAAGAACAGCTTGTGTATACGCTTCCGAACGGCGAGAAGGATTTCATACCCGATAAAGCGGTCATGAGCGCAGTAAAAACAATAGCAGGAGCGGGAAGCAAAACAAAGCTGCGTGTAGAAAATAAGCTTGTTTCGGAATATGGCGGCGAGCCCGGAGAGTGGAGAAAGCGCGTCGGAAAAATAGAAAGCGAAAAATATATTTTTGATGTACATTGGTATGAACTGAACGGAAGGCAGTATAGGATGAAGTTGAAAAATAGGAGCGACAAAAAATGAAACTAAGATATATAGGAGAGAGCTTTGGTGTTGATGAGCTTACCAACAGAAAAATCTATGATGCGATGGATGAAGGTGATTTTTATCGTGTTATAGATGATAGTGAGGAAGATTATTTGTATTCAAAGGTAAATCCTGCACCGCTTGACGGTTCCAGCCCCGGCGGTCGTTGGGAGATAGTAGAGCCATAAGAAAGCAAAAAAGTTGTATCATAGAGCACATCGTTACGGTGTGCTTTTTTTATGCCCTGAGCATGGCGTTAAAAGGCTCTATTTTTATGCAAAGGAGGTCAAAACAATGGCAGAGCAAAGCAACGCTCAGGAGCAGCAGGAGACGACGCAAGCTGCCGAGAATGTCGAGACAAAGGCCGAGCCTGCACCGGGGCCGGAAAAGACGTTTACGCAGGCGGACTTAGACGCGGCGATCGCCGAGGCAAAAGCCGAATGGAAGGCGGGGCTAAAGGAGCAGCTTGAAAATGCGAAGTCCGAGGGCGAGAAGCTGGCGAAAATGACAGCCGCGGAGCGAAAGGCCGAGGAAGAGCGCATCGAACGCGAGAAATTCGAGAAGGAAAAAGCCGAGTTCGAGCGCAAGAGCATAGTCGCCGAGGTCACGCGCCAGCTTGCCGACAAGGGCTTGCCGGTAGCGTTTGCCGAGATGGTCGCCGGAGCTGACGCGGAGCAGTCGAAAGCGAACATAGAAGCGTTCGAGAAAGCGTGGAACGGCGCGGTAGAGGCCGCGGTAAAGTCTAAGCTCGGCGGCAAAACGCCGAATATCGGCGGCGTTCAGAGCAACGCGGAAAGCGCTGACTTTTTCAGCGTGATAAAAGAAAACCAAAGGATCTAAGGAGGTAAAACATGGGTTATCTAAAGAATGAGCTTGCGGGATTCGTACCTACGCCGCAGGCTAACGACATCATCAAAGATGTCACAAGAGGTTCAAGCATTCTCCGTATGTCGAAGATCGAGAACATGACGTCGGAGAAGAAGAAATTCAATGTCCTTGTCGACGGGCCCGGAGCGTACTGGGTGGGCGAGGGCGAAAGGATACAGACAAGCGGAGCGCAGTGGATACATCCCGAGATCGTCGCCAAGAAGCTCGCCGTTATCATCCCTGTAACGAAGGAAAAGCTCGAGGACAGCACGATAAACGTGTTCAGCGAACTGCGCCCGGATATCGCGGAGGCGTTCTACCGCGCTATCGACGCGGCCTGCATTTTCGGCACCAACTCGCTGTTTACGACAAACATCATGAAGTCGATAACGGAAAACAACATGACGGTCACGGACAACACGAATATAGACATTGCCGTATCCGACGCTATGGCGCTTGTAGAAGAGAACGGCTATGACCCGAACGGCTTTATCGGGCGCGTGGGCGTAAAGAATATGCTGCGCAAGCTGCGCGATTCAAACGGCGCACCGGCGTACGTGAACGGTACGTCCGGCTCGGAGCTCTACGGCAGGCCCATAGAGTTTGTGCGTAACGGCGCGTGGGACAACACAAAGGCCGATCTTATCACGGGTGAGTGGAAGTACAGCATCGTCGGTATACGCTCGGGCATATCGTATGAGATACTCAAGGAGGCGACGCTGCAGGGCACGCTCGACACCGACGGCAAGCCGCTGTCACTTGCCGAGCAGGACATGGTAGCTATAAAGGCCACGATGAGGCTCGGTTATCTTGTCGTAAAGGACAACGCATTCGCGGCATGGAAAAACGGCGTTCCGACGCTCGGCACCCTGTCGGTTGAATCAACGGCAGGAACAACAGGGAAAACCATAATCACCGTATCACCCAACCCGATAGGCGGCCATAAGCTCGTATATAAGACGGCTGCGTCAACAGCTCCGTCAGTAGCGTATGACGACGATCTGTCAAGCTGGACGGAGATCGCAAACGGTGCTGAGATCACGGCCACGAACGGTCACAAGATAACCGTTGCAGAGGTAACGGCCGAGGGCAAGGCGCGTAAGAGCGGCTCTGCCGACGTTGTGAGCGGGACATGATATACGATGAAACAGGTGACATAATGCCGACCGTAAAAGCGCTGCTTGGGATAACGGACAGCGAGCATGATACGGTGCTTGAGATGTACATCGAGGATACCATAACGGCGGTATTGGCGTACTGCCGTATCGATGTGCTGCCGTATCAGCTGCAGGGGCTTATCGCGCAGATGGCGGCCGGAGCGTACCGCATAAGCGGATACGGCTCTTCGGAGGCGCCGCAGGACGTGACGAGCATATCCGAGGGAGACAGGAGCCTATCTTTTAAGGCGCGCGGCGGTACGAGCATGAGCGGCATTATGGAGGACTACAGATCGCGGCTTGAGCCGTGGGTGAACAGGAGAGGGCGTGTTCCGAGTGATATTGGATAGCTACTTTGCAGATGCATTTTACCGCGACACGGTGACGGTGCTTAAGATAACCAAGGGCAGCGGCTATGACCGCACCGAGACTGTTGAGACGCTCGGCACCGTAACGGGCGATATGCAGCCGTACAGCGGCGGTCTGGCGCAGCAGGAATACGGGCTTGACATAGAGTGCCGTAAGCGGTTTTACTGCGCATACAGCGACGTTATACGAGCCGGGAACTACATAGACGCGGGCGGCGTACGCTACAGGATAGAGTATGCGGATAACAGGAGGCTCGGCATGACGGCGCTTTTGAAGGAGGTGAGCTCATGACGGACATAAACGCGGAAATAGAAAAGGACCTACAGGACATCGGCATTGAGCCGGTGTTTTTTTATCCCGAAAAATTCAGCGACCTGCCCGTCGTGAGCTTTTACACTCTCACCGAAAAAGGCCATATGAGCTGGGATAACGCCGAAGCGATAACGTACGGCGCGGTGCAGGTAGACATATGGGACACTAACCCGGCCGAGACAGGCAGGATAGCCGATAAGATAAAGACTGGTCTTGCCGCAAAGGGCTGGGCAAGAGAGTACTCGGGCGACGTCCCGCCCGAGGACGGGATATATCATAGGACGATAAGATTTAGCAAAATTTTTTAACGCGGAAGATAAGCGGCGCATCTCATCACTCTTAGGGACTTGAAGTATGTCGATACGTCGGCGCCCCTTCGAGTAATAATCTGCTTGCTTCTATTCCGCGTTTGGATTGCCGCAATAAGCGGAGAATGGAGGTTTTAATTATGCCAGGAACGACAAAAAAACCAATGCCTACGATAGGCGTGGACAAGTACACATTCATTCCGATAACATCGGATGATACAACAACGGTATACGGAGAGGCGGAAGCGCTTCCCGGACTTGTTGAGATAGCACCGACCGATGCAGGCGGCTCGGACACGTTTGATGCTGACAACGGAGCGTATGCGGTAACGAGCTACATAGAGAGCATAGGCCATGAGATCACCAATGCGGACATACCGCCCTCGGTAGAGGCAAAGTGGAGAGGCCTGACGCTCAAGAACGGCGGAGTAGAGGTCGGAAACGACACAAAAACAGTATACTTCGGCTGTGCATGGAGAGTGCTCAAGAAGGACGATACATACAGGTATTTCAGATGCTATAAGGGCGCGTACTCATTTGCGTCGAATGTAGGCGGTGTGACAAAGCCGTCCTCGGGCGCACCCGAAAACAGAACGGCGACTGCGACATACACAGCAGTGCAGAGAAACTCCGACGGCAAGTATTACTATGTCATTGATGAAACAGACCTTCCCGAGGGCGTAGACAGAGAGACGTTCGAGGAGGAGTTTTTCACAGACTGGAGCTACTATCCGCAGGCGTCGGTATAAGGGACACTAAAAGAAAGGGGGACACTAAACTATGCAGAGAGTATTGACATTTACGGTCGACAAAAAGAAGTATACCTCAAAGCCGTTTGATTTTGAGGCGTTCCGCTTAACGAACGAGAATCACGCAGACGACACAAAGAAGGGCGCTGTAACGTGCGGCATGGACGGCGTGTATCATCTGTTCGAGGGCACAGAGGCGACGAACGAGATCATCGCACAGGCAAGCATCCACGACATGGCGGCAATGTGCCGTCAGGTGTGGGAGTGGTACGTTGAGGAGCTGTCGGCAAAAAACGAGTAAAGCGCCGCGGCACGGGCTCGGGCGGCAAGGTCGGCGATCTGTACGGAGTGTTCCTTCGGAACTGGGGCGTCCTGCCGTCGGAGCTGGCACGGCAGGACCCTACGCTGCTTTTTATGGCGCTTGACACTATAAACGGCGATACGGACGACGAGCCCGAGATACCGCCGGGCATGGCGTTTTTTTATGGGATGTAAAAAATTAAAATGTATTGACAAAATAAATTATTTGTTATATAATTTGTGCATGAGATAGGTTCCGGCTCGTCTCTTTGCAATGCGTACCATGCCGGAGCCGTTTTTTATGGGTTTGACAAATAGAAAAAATTATGTTAGAATGAATATCGGAAAGCAGGGAACGGCTTGGCGGTTGTTTTCGACACTCTCATAAAGGGGGTGTTGACGCTGTGAGCGAATACACATTAATTCTTATTGTGATATTGTTCGCTATTATAGTGATAAAAAAATAACCGCCCACGCTGGCACGTAGGCGGTTAGGGGTAGAATAATCTACTTCCTGTAAAAATATGTCCGTTGAAAACAGCCGTTAAAGCCGTTCCCTGTGAGTACATTATATCATAAAACAATAATATTGTCAATAATTTTTAAGCACATCTTCGGGTGTGCTTTTTTGATGCGGTTTTTTAGAAAGGCGGTGAAAAAAAAGTGGCTGATGAAATAGGTAGCCTGCTGGTACGCATCGACGCGGAGGATAACGCCTCGGCGGTGCTGGCGCGGGTTTCGGGCAGCGTGAGCAGCCTCAGCGGAGCGAGTGCCGCGGGCACAAAGTCGGTAAGCGGCCTGACCGGCGCGATGGATGCCGGCAAGACAACGGCGGAGAGCTACAGAAGCAAAATGGCGGATGCGGCAAAAGCCGTATCTGATAAAAAGACGGCGCTTGATTCCGCCAAAACGGCATACAAGGCAACGACAAAAGAAGCCGAAAAAAACACAACTGCGTTAAAATCTCAAAAGTCAAGCGTTGAGAGCCTTATCCGTGCAAAGCAAAGCGAGATAGACGCGCTCGAGCACAGCAATACAGTCATCAACAAGGGCTCTCAGGCGTATAAGGATAACCAGAAAGCTATCGAATGGACAAAGACCGAGCTTAGAGACCTTGAGGCGCAGCACAAGAGCATAACGCAGAGCATGGACGCGCACGAGGCTTCTGTGGCAAAGGCTTCAAGGGCGTATGAGACTGCGAGAACAGAAGTCGAAACGGCCGAAAAGACGTATGCAAAGTATACCTCGGGGCTTGACGCGGTCGAAAAGGCGGAGCAGGCCGCGGCCAAAGCGGCTAACGCAAAGAACTGGGAGGACGCAGGCAAGGCTATAAAGGACGTTGGCGACGGGATCGACACGATAACAAAGCCGTTCCAATATGCGGCTGTCGGAGCTATAGCCGGAGGCGTTGCGGTGTCAAAGGCCGCTATGGACTACGAGACGGCTTTTACAGGCGTAAGAAAGACGCTTGACGGTACGCCGGAACAGCTCGAAGCGGTCAACAGCGAGATACGCCAGATGGCTAAGGAGATACCGGTATCCGCTGCGGGGCTTGCCGATATAGCCGCGATAGGCGGACAGCTGGGCGTAGGCGCGGAGGATATCACAAAATTCACAAAAACAATAGCCGCGATGGGAGTCTCTACTGACCTTGCGGGCGAGGAAGGCGCGGCGGCGCTTGCACGTATACAGACCGTCACGGGCGACACGATGGCGAACGTCGACAGGACAGCAAGCTCTATCGTAGCACTCGGCAACAGCACGGCCGCAACGGAATCTGAGATAGCATATATGGCGGTCCGTATGGGTAAGTACGGTAACACCGTCGGGATGAATACTCAGCAGGTGCTCGGATACTCTGCGGCTCTGTCCAGTATGGGCATAGAAGCCCAGCTCGGCGGCTCGGCTATAGGCCGCACATGGCTCGACATTGAAACAGCCGTAAATTCGGGCGGTGACGCGCTTGAAGCATACGCAAAGTACGCAGGGACTACGGCGCAGGAGTTTGCGCAGCAGTGGAGCACTGACCCGTCAGGTGCGTTTAGCGGGCTGATAAAGGGCCTTAGCACAACGGAAAACCTCACGCAGGCAATGGCTGACCTCGGCATAGTGAACACGCAGGACCAGCAGGTAGTGATGGCTCTTGCAAACGGATACGACCTTCTGGCGGACTGTCTTACAACATCATCAACAGCCTATGCCGAGAATACAGCGCTTGCAAAAGAGGCAGGAGCGGCATACGGAACGACCGCCAACCAGATACAGCTTGCGAAAAACGACATAGTCGACGCGGCTATAAGCTGGGGCGACGTGCTGCTTCCGGAGATACGCAGCGGCGCGCAGTGGGTCGGAGACCTTGCGGAGGGCTTCGGCAATCTTGACGACGGGACAAAGCGTGCCGTCATATCGGGCGCAAAGACGGCCGTTGTGATAGGGGGTATATCCAAAGCAACGGTCGGCGCGGTAAAGGGCATAGGCGGCCTTGTAGAGGGCGTCGGGCAGATAAAGACGGCGCTGTCGGCAGGCGGTGCGCTTGCTAAGTTTGCGCCGACATTAACGGCGATCGGCTCGGCGGCAGGGCCTGTTGCGCTTGCCATAGGCGGTATTACGGCTGCTGTTGTTGTAGGCAAAAAAGCGTATGACGCGTATAAAAACAGTGGACTTAATGCGGCGCGAAAAATGGCGGATGAGTCGGCTGAACTTGTTACGGTAACGGAAAAGTATAGAGAACTCAATGATCTGCAATGGGAATATAACGACCTGCAAGGAAAAATAAGCGGCGGGAAACTTGACAGCGAGGGCCTCGAACAAGCGAAAGCGAGACTGGAAGAGATAAAGCAGATATTATCTGAAAAATATAAGATTAATGTCGACAGCGGCGACATAGACCAAGCTGTGGAAAAAGCAAAACAGCTGTCAAGGCTTGAAATGGTACAGCAGAGAGCGTCTCTTGTAAACGACTTGTCCGGTTATGAAGATGGCGAGTATAACGAACTGAAGAACAAAGTAGACAGCGATACTAAACTTCTGGACAGCTATTCCACCCGGATGACAGACAATACGCAGGCTCAAGCAGATGTAGCGGAATTGCGCGATGAATGGGTAAGTTTGACGGCAGAACAGCAAAACAGTTTAGAAATACAAAAAGATTTTGAACAGCGTCTAAATGATGCAGCTCATACTGGAGGGTTGCCGGAAAACTGGGAGTATGACTATAACGAATTTGGGATCGCGCTTCTCGATTTGGCCAGTAAATATAGCGAATTAGAAAAAGAATCCGGCAAGGTGAATGATGAATTAAACAGAAACTCCGGAACTTTGCAGGCGTTAAGAACCGCAGGCGAAAATTTTGCGGCAGTAGGCCTCGCTGAGATAAGCATGGGCGATACGGAAAAAGGCCTTGAAGATGTTAAGCTCGCCATAGATAAGGCAGGGCTGTCTGTTACAGAATACGGACAAAGAGCGGCGCTTGCTCAAAATCAAATAAGCAGTTTTGCCGATTTGCAGGGACAGAGCGGAGACGTAATCAATAAAGTCGTTGCAGACTACCAGAGCGCAGCCCAGCAGTTCGGAGCTACAAGCGTTGAACTGGCACAAGGCAGCGCTTTAATCAAAAACGGCTTAGACAGCGCTGCCAATATTCAAGGCCCCGAGGCGCTTAATCATGTCCTAAGGGATTTTGATCAGTACGCAAAACAGTTTAATCTAAGCTCCGGAGATATTGCACTCGGTACATCGCTGATACAAAAAGGCTTCAACGATCTGCAGAGCGCAGTAGATGCAGGCGCACTTGACGACATATTTAACGCATTCGAGGGCAACGCGAAGGCTATGGGGATGGATAATTCTCAGATCATAGAATTTGCAAATGCTCTTGACATGATACCGGAGAACAAGCACATTGAAATATCAGCTGACGGAGACCTTTCTCTCGTTGAAAACGTTACGGAAAAAGTCGCTGAAATAGACGGGCAGCAATACACCGTGACAGTTGACGCAGACGGCAATGTTACTATACTTGATGAGGCTACACGCAAGACACAGACGCTTCAAAACTTAGGCGCGGTATCGATAGGCGTAAATGCCGAAGGGAATACCGTACTGCTTGACGAAGCTGGGAACGAAGTAGCAGAGCTAAAGCAGATAGGCAGCGTCAACATAGCAGTTGATGCAAACGGAAATGTGACATTGCTTGACGAAACTGCTCAAAAGGTAAAAGAGCTTGTTGGTGATGAAAATGTAACCATACAAGTAAATGCGTCCGGGAATGGGTTCGATATACTCGACGAGGCAAAGCAGTATATAGGCGAGATAAATCAAAACGGCGAGATAAAAATTCATATGTCGGCAACGGCAGATACTTCGGGCGTACTTGATAAGGTCGCAAGCCTGTTTTCCGGAACGACTGCGAAAGCGGCAGAATTGCCGGTAGATGTTACTGCAACGCCAAGAAACGTAGATACAACACAGATAGAATCCGCCATATCTCAAGCGGCAAATCTTGAGGGCGGAACAATAAATGCGCAGGCAGACGTTACCGTAACGCCGGGGAATATTGATACCTCGGCAGTATCATCAGCGGTAACGTCAAGCGTGGACGCCGTTAAAGGGAACACGACTGTTGACGTCACAGTGACCGCTACAACGAGCGGCGCGGAGGGCGTTCAGACGCTTGCCTCGGCAATAAATACGGTACAGGGGAAGAATGTATCTGTTGTTGCCGCCGTTACGGGGAAAACGGAAACAGACGCACTGCGAGCCTCAATCTCGGCTGTAGCAGGAAAAAATGTCAGGGTATCAGCAAGCGTCAGCGGCACAGCTGCTGTGAATGAGCTTGTGAGCGCCATTTCACAAGTCACGTCAAAAACGGTCACCATCACGGCAAACTACGTTACAACAGGGGCAAAACCGCAAGCCAAAGGCACGCAGAACTTCCCCGGCGGGCTTGCGATGGTGAATGACCAGAAGGGCATACCCGACCCGCGCGAGCTCATAATCGACAACGGCAGGGCGTTCATTCCTCAAGGCAAAGACGTTATCCTGCCGCTCTCTAAGGGCGCAAAGGTCTACACGGCGCGTCAGACGAAGCGCATAATGCGCAATATGGGCATACCGCACTATGCTGAGGGTAAGAGCAATTCCGATGCGTTTACAGCCGCAAGCGACGACTGGACACACTATACAAAGACTCATGCCGTTACCGTAACGGAGGAGCTTGAAAAGTGGGTCGAGCTGTCCGGTGAGTTTACCGCGAACATCAAGGACGCTGAGGACATCGAGGAGCGGCTTTACTCACTGACGCGTGAAAGGCGCGAGGAGCTAAACGAGCTGTCGGAGGAGTACATAAGTGACCGCAGCTTCTTTAACGACTGGGATTCATGGGGCGACAGTGCGATAGAAGCGTTCGACCGTGTCCGTGACAGGGAATACGCATACGTTGCCGACAGCAAGATAACCGAAAAGGAAGCCGCGGACTATCTTGCGGAGCTCGGCAAGGACATGTACGACCAGCGCGTCGAGAACTCCGAGGCGTGGATAGACAAGCAGATACGATACAACGACATGTCCGTCGAGGACACAAAGGCTGCGTATGACCGTATGGCGGCGTATACGCAGCAGTACTACGACAACGGGCTCATATCGTACCGCAAGTACATAGAGGGCATGGAGGAGATCGACGAGCAGCGCACAGAGCGTCTGCTTGACGCATACAGCGTCGACGACAACAAGGCTCAGCGGTATAAGCAGATGGCAGAGGTGTTCGGCTTTGACGAGGGCGATAACCTTGTAAAGACGATCGGACGCGAGCTTGATAATCTTGACAAGGCATATGCCGACGGCGCTTTCAGGGGCTCTGATGAGGACTACTGGGACAAACGCGCAGAGCTCCTCATAGAGCAGCGCAACGCCGAGTTTGACGAGTGGCAGACGGCAATGGACAAGGAGCGCACCCTGTACGACCTGTGGGATATGTGGGATTCGATAGGCGGCAAAACGGGCTGGCTCGAGGACTACGCAAAGCGGCTGCAGCAGTTTCGCAAGGAGGAAAAAATATCCGAAAAGGAGTTCCGTGCCGAGATGCTCGACGTATATGTCGAGTACTACAACGCCCAGGAGGAAGCCCTCGACGAGGCATTGCAGGCACAGAGCGACTACATCGACAGCGTGAACGAGAAGTACGATAACCTGATAAACAAAAAAGAAGACGCGTTCGACATGAAGTCGCTTAACGACGATATCGCCGAGCAGCAGCGAAAAGCCGAGATATACGAGGGCGCAGTCACGCAGCGCGGGCAAGACGTGTATAACGACGCCGTTGACAGGCTCGAGGAGCTGCAGCACCAGAAGGAAATAAAGGAGCTGCAGGAGGAGCAAACAAAAGTCGTTTCGGGGCTTAAGACGGACTACGACAAGATAGAGCAGAATAAAAAGCAGATACTTAACGGACTCAGCGCGCAGTTTATCGACGTAAACGCCATAGCGTCAGCAATAAAGACGGATACGGCGGGGACGCAGGAGCTGCTTCGCGCCATGCTTGCAGCGGTGCGTAATATCCCCGGCGGAAACGTTTACGGGGACACTAATTACAACATCAGCGGAGCCGATACGAGCATACTGTCGGCGTTTATGAGGCGAGGTGTAAACGCGATATCGGGTTTTTAAGGGGCAACGCAAAAAATAAGCGGCGCATCTCACCACCCGCCGCGGCTTGAGGTACACAGAGTACATCTGCGCCCCGTTGGGCGATGACCTGCTTGCTTCTTTTTCGTGTTGCATTTACGGTCAACTGATAAAATGAATGGAGATTGTTATGGAATTCTATTTCACATTTAAAAATAAGAGCTCAAAGGATTTCGGCGTGACCGCGAGGACAAAATCGCGGTCGCTGCTGCCCGAGACAAAGCGGTATACGTACGATACGCCGCTTATGGACGGCAGCTATGACTTCACCGAGGCTAACCGGTTCAAGCGGCCGTTTTACAAGGACAGGGTGCATGACATGACGCTAAGGATAACGGCCGACGGTCTTGACGAGCTCGGGATAAAGGCCGCAAAGATAGCCGCATGGCTGATAGGCTCGGGCGAGCTGACGTTCAGCGACACCGAGCTCACGATATGGGATGCAAGAGTGGCGTCCGATGTGGCCTATACGCCCGAGAGATACGGTAAGACCGCAGAACTGTCCGTTATGTTTCAGTCCTCGGCTATCGGCCGTGCGGCGTTCACGACAGGCGAGGGCATATGCTTAGGCGATGCGGTGCGCCTTGATTCGGACATACCGCTCGATATGAGCGCATATTTTGAAAAGCAGCTCACGCACGGCGAGAATACAGTCGATTTTATCAATCTCGGCGACTTCTATGTGCGTCCCGTGCTTGAGTTTTCGAGCGGTGCGCAAAACATAACAGTAACATACGGGGACAGTAAAATAATGCTCGAGGAACTGACGGACGGCGCAGTTATCGACCTTGAGAAATGCAGCGTTACCGATAATTCCGGAAACAGCATCTTATCAAAAATGCAGGGCAATTTCTTTGAGCTGCCGCCCGGAAGGAGCACGCTTGAGATATACGTCGATTCCTCCTGTACGCTTACGATAGATTATGCGCCGAGGACGATATATGACTTTGATTTTTCATCGATAGACTGGGGTGAGACCGGTGCTTAAGCTTTTTGGATATGACGACAGGGACGCTTCTGACTGCCTTGCCGTTCTCAATAACGCAGGGGACACTAAAGTAACGCGCGAGATAAACGGAGCGTATACGCTTGAATTCACGTATCCGCAGGACGAGAAAGCGGAATTGCTGACAGTCAACCGCCTTGTGCAGTGCGGGGGACAGCTGTTCAGGATAATGAAGATCGGCCGCGTATCGGACGGGAAAATGCTTTTAAATATCGAGTGCTCGCATGTCTATAATGCCGACGCTCAGGCGGTGCATTTGCAGAACGTACCCGACCATATCGGCAAGAGCCCGTATGAGGTACTCGAATACGCCTTTTCGGGTACGCCGTTCACGCTTCTTGGGGACACTGAATTATCCGACCTCGGTCTTACGCGAGTTGACGCCGACGGCTTTCTTATCGATTTTTTCTCGATGGATAAAACAACGCCGTATGAGGTCATGAGCACGGTAATAGAAAACTGCGGCAAAGGCGAGATATATGTCGACAACTACAACATCGCTCTTGTGGAGCGTATCGGCAGGGACACGGATATACGGCTTGAGCTGAGCCACAATCTGCAAAACGTGACAGTCGAGCGCGATATGACGGACCTTGTAACAAGGCTGTACCCTTACGGCTATGACGACCTGCACATCGGGAGCGTAAATAACGGCGTGCAGTATATAGACAGCCCGAATATATCGCTTTACGGCGTGCGCTCGGGCTACAGGGACTACAGCGACTACAAGGAGCCGACGGACGTTAAGAACCGCGGGCTGTGGGAGTTTGACGCTGCGAACGAGGAACGAATAGACGTGCCGTCGGTGAATATATCGGGCAAGCTGATAGATATATCTCGGCTTGCGGAGTACGGCGAGTTTATGAAAATAGAACTTGGCGACAGAGTGACCGTGGTTGACGGGAACGTCAAAATAGAGGAGCGCGTTATCCGATCGGAGGTATATCCGTATGAGCCGCTCATGGGCGAGATATCCATAGGCAGAGTAAAAAAGGACCTGTTCTTTTACCTTAACCAGATGGGTAAGCTCAACAGGCGGTACGGCAGAGTTTCGACGACAGGCGGCAAGGTAAGCGCAAAGGCCATATCGGGAGTAGTCAGCGCCGACGGTATAAACGTCAAGGATTCTGAGGGCAATGTTACGGTGCTTACCGATATGATAGAGATGAGCGACGCGAACGGCACAAGGTTCGTATGCGGATTTTCCGGGAGCACGTTCCGCTTCGGAGTGTACGACAAGAACGGAGCGGCGCTGTACCTGTCGGACGACGTTATGAATATACGAGGCGACATATCGGCCGACAGTTTGAAAATAAACGGCGTAAGCGTCACGGGCAGCGGAGGGAATCTGTATATCGGGGACAAGAAAATACTCACAGAGTAGAAAGGGACACTAAATGAATCTTGATTTAAATTTTAACGGACTTACAAAGCTCAAGGATTGGTGGCAGAAGGTCCTGAGCAATTTCAGTATAATAGAAACGGAATGCACCGAAACGAGGAATATCGCCGAGAACGCCTGCACGAAGGAGCAGGCGCAGGCGTACGTTGCGGAGTTTGCCGGGAGCAGCGAGGAATACATGGAAGCGATAGAGGCGTTTACGGCACTGTATAACCAGAGCGGCGCGTCGCTCAGTGCGCTTGAGGCGCTTGTTGGAGGAAGGCTGCCGTATTCCGAGGAAACGGACCTCGACGCTGCCGAGGTAACGGCGAACGGCATTTACGTATGCGCTTCGGGAGCACAGAACACGCCTACAGCAGGCGGCGTACTGATAAGCTTTACAAGCGTGTTAAGCAATGGCTTCCAGATGTGGTTCACGGCCGACGGCTCGGGGATATACCGCAGAAGCACGGACGGAGACTGGGAGAAGACAGACGCGGAGCTTGAGGATAGGGTCGAGGCCCTTGAAACGGCGGGGGCACTAAAAAGCGAGGTCGTGTTCGGCACATACACCGGAGACGGAACGGCAAGCAGGACGATAAATTTAGGATTTACGCCTGTGGCTGTAGTGGTGTGTGATGAGATGGGGCGGCAATACCAGTCCTCCGGAACACGCGGCATTTTTGGAGGTATTGCTGTGACCGGCCATCCATGCGCTTCCAGCTCGACCAATAAAGCAATAGAGATAGTCGAAAATGGCTTCAATGTGGCGGATAACAGCGAGGAAAACCCGGCAAGAACAAATCAGGGCAGAATTACCTATTACTTTATCGCATACAAAAACGGAACAGTAGTGGAGGTGTAAAATGGAACTGCAATTTAAAATAGCAAACGACTATATAAGCGAAGTGGGACTTAAGATCGCTCCCGTAGCGGACAGCGTCAACCACCTGTACGCGGCGTTTGAGTTTGACGAGGCGTGGGACGGAACGGTCAAGACAGCGATTTTCGGCGGAGGCGGAAAGACGTATCATGTGATACTCAAAAACGACAACAGGTGCGTTATCCCGTGGGAGGTATTGACCGGGCCATGCTTTACTGTTTCTGCGTTCGGCATAACCGGAACGGAGCGCATAACGGCAACGGAGCTCAAGATACCGCTTGCACCGTCAGGCTATAAAAACGGTCAGTCGCCGTCGGAACCGTCGGACAGTGCATATACTCAACTGCTGCAAATGCTGTCGTGGGTCATCACAAATAAAACGGCGCTGACAAAGTTTGCCGAGGGCTCGACAGACGTGCCGGATATGATAAATATACCGACAGAGGACGGCAGCATAACTCTTACGCAGGCGCTTGACGGCAAGGCCGATACTTCGGCGCTTGGCAGCTACTACACAAAAGACGAGATAGATTACACTGTAAATACCTTGCAGGACGGAATATCAGAAAAAATAGCGAAAATGCAGCCTATAAATAATCCATTGGCACCATCAGTGAGCAAGACCGCCCAACAAGTGTTGACAGATTCAGTGTACACGAATTCGCAGTTTAGTAGCGTTTCGCAGAAAGCGACCGAGGCTCTTGAAGGGTTGGAAGATAAAGCCGACATTCCCGCCATAACCACGCCCACAGGCACGTCCGTCACGCTGTCGGACAACACCGAGGCGCGTTTTGGCGAGGTCACGTCGCTTACACTCTCGCTGCCTTCCGATACATCAGGCGACTACATATCCTCAGTCGCATTCACCTCCGGCACAACTGCGACGAGCCTGAGCTACCCTGACGCCATCACCATGATCGGCACAGACTGCATAGACGGCGTATTTGCGCCTGTCGCAGGCAAGAGGTACACGGTCATAGTGGCGTATGACGGTGCGGGACTTGTGGGCACGGTAGGAGGATACGAGATATGAATTATTTACGCAAGAAATTGCAGGGGCTGCGCATGTGCGCCGATTTCAAGGGCTATCTGCGTGAGGTGACCGGAGCTCCGCCGCTGACGCTGACGGACTGCATGGGTTTGGATTTAGTGTCCCTGTCGGTCACTGGCAGCGCAATGCAGGACGGCACGCCGTCGGCATCTGCGCCTGTCACGGTTCAGGGCGTTGGTGAACGCACGGGGAATTTGTTCAGCTTAGACGGCAGGACAGAGCTGCACAGCACATCCGCATCGCCGCCTACCACGCCTAAGGAATTCAATAACAACATCATCGTAGGATTGGCGCGAAACGGCTACTGGGACAGCTCTCGAATAGTATCGTATTCCTTTGACGGCGATAACTTTACCCTGCAAAGCAGCGCAGGGTATGGCTTGGGGTTTGACTTTGATGTAATCGAAGGTGAAACGTATACGATCAAGTTTGACAGCAGTGCCGCTCCCGGCAGTGGAATATCGTTTTACGATGCGGACGGTATATTTAAGTCATGGAGCTCCGCGCCTAATAACAGTGCAGTGGTGACCATTCCGTCTGGCGCCGTCAAGCTTGTTGTGAGCTTTGCGAGCAATACCCCGGTCACTATCTCGAATTTACAGGTCGTCAAAGGCTCATATACCATCTCAAATATTCCGGCGTATGCGCTGTGCAAATACAAAGTGCCGATCGCATTGAGCGACGGCGACAGCACACAAACGGTCAATATCTACACGGACAAGCCGCTGTATGCCGTAGGCGGCACAGGCGATATAATAACTGTAGATTTTGATGCAAAGACGGCAGTACGGACGAACAAAACGGCTGAGATCAAGGCGTATAATAACGAGCCCATAAGCGGTGAATATATCTCATCTACCGGCTCTCTGACGGAAGGAGCGCAGGTGATATATGCGCTGTCTGAGCCCGTCACTGCCGATATATCCGACCTGCAGAACTGGGACGAGGTACCGTCGCTATGGCGCGGCACGGTGACGGTGTCGGTGGAAACAGCCGTACAGCCGTCGAGCGTGACGGCGAAGTATTACGCAACACAGAAGGAGGACTAATATGCTATACAAACTAATCAACAACCGCCCTGAGCCTTTTACGGGGCGGTACATCAAGTGGGGCGGTATGGTGTACGCCAACCCCACAGATACGCAGCTCATGGCGGCAGGATATAAGCCGCTGGTAACGGCGGAGCCGCCCGAGGCGCGTGAGGGGTACTACTCCGTGGATACATACACGGAGACGGCGGACAATATCGTGCAAGTATGGACAGAGTACGCAAGCGAAGTTTTTGAAGTGGAGGAGGCGATGCAGTCATAATGAAATTTTTAAAAGAGTTGCTTATGGGTCTGGACGCAACTGTATCAGCCACGGTCATAGCTATAATACTGGTTATACTGGTATGGGCTGTAGTGGTGCTCATCAAGCACAGAAAGGATATAATGACAGCACTGAACCAGTGGGCGAAGCGTAAGCAGGAAAAAGACGAACTGCTAAAGATAGTCTATAGTACAAAAGAGAAAGTCGACAAATACGCCGAAAACCGCATCCATGACCGAGAACAGTCGTTTGAAATACAAAAACAGCTGACAGACGGCATAAGCGAGCTATCGGAAAAGATAGACGCTATGGGGCGCAGGCAGGTCGAGTTAGAGGAAAAGCATAGGAAGCGCATTCGGGCAGAAATGAAGGACAAAATATCGCAGCTGTACCGGTACTATCACGAAAAACAGGCGTGGAACGATATGGAGCGAGAGGCGTTCAACGATCTGATAGATGAGTATGAGGATGCCGGAGGGAGTAATTCTTTTGTCCATACTGTTGTACAGCCCGAAAGCTATACATGGAAAGTAGTAGAGAGAATGTGAAAGGAGCAGGTGAATCATGAAAATATCAGCAGGAACTATAGCGAGAACAATAATTTTAGTTCTGGCATTAGTCAATCAGGTGCTGTCAATGCTGGGCTATAAGGCCATACCGATAGAGGACGACCAGATAAACGATTTTGTAACGCTGGCATTTACGATAGTCACGACTGCCGTTGCGTGGTGGAAGAATAACAGTTTCACATCAGCGGCAATACAGGCGGACGAGTATAAAAAGACATTGGAGGAGTAAAATCATGAAAAAAGCTATGTTAAGTCAGCCTATGGGCGGAAAGACAGACGAAGAAATCATTAAAACGAGAGAACGAGCAGTAGAAACGCTTGAGAAAATGGGCTATGAGGTCATAAACACGTATTTTACAGACGAATGGTACGGTCACGATAAGATGAAAGAGCGCGGCGTGGTGCAGATACCGCTGTGTTTTTTAGCAAAATCGCTTGAGAATATGAGTTTGTGCCATGTAGCGTATTTTTGCAAGGGCTGGGAGAATGCAAGAGGCTGCAAGATAGAACATGACGCAGCCGTAGCCTATGGACTTGAAATAATTGAGGAGTGATATATATGTCTAAAATGAGAGATAAAGTGCTTGCGGAAGCAGCAAAGTGGGTCGGGTATCTTGAAAAAAAGAGCGATAAAAACCTTGAGGACTTCACAGCCAACGCCGGTAACAATAACTACACAGTATTCGCAAAGAAATATGCTGAGTACGGCTTTGGCGAATACAGCGTATATCAGGGTCAGCCGTGGTGTGCTATGGCGGTAACGATTGTCTTTTATGATGCACTCGGATACCCCACAGCAAGCAAGATAATCACAGGATATGCATACTGCCCTTACGGCGTTCAGCATTGGAAGCAGCGCGGCAGATGGCATGACAGGAGTGGATACACGCCTCAGCCCGGAGATGTGATAATGTTTCAGGACAGTTACGGTACTGCCTGCCACACCGGAATTGTATATGCGGTAAAGGGCGGCAGAGTGTACACTTATGAAGGAAATACCTCTGATGGGACAAGCGTTATAGCAAACGGCGGAGCGTTTTGTGCGAAGAGCTATACGCAGTCAAATAAGCGTATACTCGGCTATGGTAATCCTGATTGGGATGCAATAGAGGACGCGCACTACGGCGAAGAGTTTTACATGAAGCTCAAGTCGGCAGGACTCGTATCGGACAGTGGTATATGGCAGGACTATGACGCGCCCACTACAAAATCACAGACTATAGCACTGATTGATAAAGCTACAGGCGGCAGATGGGAATCGGAAGAAGCGGATGCAAGCGTGCACTGGGTACAGCCTCATGTGATAAGCCTCTGCGGCAAGAAGATAGTGACAGACAAAGATCAATGGCTTACATATCCCGATATACCCATTTCAAAGGCGCTCTTGCTTGCGCTTATAGACAACGCTACAGGCGGCATGACAGACACATACAATGGCAGAAAGACCGACCACTGGGGGCGTAATCACCTTGACAGCCTTTGCGATAAGGCGATAATCACGACGCCCGAAGCATGGACGGACTTTGAAGCGCAGGTGTCGCATGCGCAGACTATGGCACTTATGGCTAAGGCATTTTTGAACACGTAAAACAAGTAAAAACAGTATAAATAGCTCCCTCGGGTACGCCCGAGGGGGAAAGGAGGCAAACATGAACGGAGTTGTAAAGGAATATGTCACGCCGACAAGGCTGTATGATTACGAAACGGTATGCGGAGCTGTAGGAGGCACATACCCGGAGTACTACAGACTGCCTGACGAATATACGGGCACGCTGAAAGACCAGGGCACCACGCAGGCGTGTGTAGCGTGCGTCATAGCTGAGATCGCGGAAGCGATACATAAGCAGACCATGCAGGAGGATACGGAAATGTCGGAGGGCTATGCATACGGCGCTTTGCGTGACGCGGAAAGCGATCACTGCGGCATGGTGACGGGCAAAGCCATAGACTACTGGCGCAAGCTCGGCACGGTGCCGAAATCATACTTTGACGTCCTGCAGGAGATGCCCGAGATGCGCGACATGGTCGAGAAGGTGCCTGAGCTGGCGGAGATAGCTTCGAGGTATAAGATAGGCGGCTATGCATCGATAGGATACGCTGACAAAACTAAGCGCGACTTAGCGATCAAAAAGGCGATAACAGAGCAGGGGCACGGAGTAGTCGCGGTGTCGAACAGCGCTTTTGGCTCGCCGCACTGTATACAGCTTGTCGGCTGGGATGATTCCAGAAACAAGTACCTATTTAAAAATTCATGGGGTGAGAGCTACGGCGACAACGGCTTTTCGGCGATAGACAAAGATTCGATAAACGCTGCCTATGCCGTACTGCCGCAGGAGGTGACGCTGCCGTTTGAAGACGTGCCGGCCGACCACTGGGCATATAAGTACATCAAAAACATGTATTTCAACGGCGTTATGAACGGCACCGGCGAAACGACATTTGAGCCGGACAAGCCGCTGACACGCGCAGAAGCGGCAGCGATATTGTACAGGATACTAAAGGCTACAGACGAGCGGTTCGAGGTGTTGAATAAAGTGCTCAATGAAAAATAGGAGGCCGGATACGGTCTCCTTTATGTATTTATACAATGCTGTCATAAACGATGTCGGTCACGTGTTCTGGAGCAGCTCCAAGGGTGTTACATTTTCCAACAAGAGAATTTACAAAGCTGATGTCGGGAGATATGTCTGATAAAATGATTTCTGCGCAATTGTCTCTTAACATAGCAATGCCGTAAGTTGTGTATTCCGTTTCTTCATTTCTTTTAACGATTTTTGTAATGGTAAACATGTTTTATTTCTCCTTTTTAAAAAATTACAGGACATATTTTACTACGTTGTACACACTTTGTCAATATTTCTGAAATAATTTTGTAATATTCGTGTAATATATGTAATAAATAATATAAAAATAAAATATATTTTGTATAAAAAGTATTAAAAAGTGAATATTTTCTTTAATAACCAAATATAAAACACTTAAAATCGTTGTAAATTATAATTTATAATGTTAATTTATGCAACTGAATATATTACGTTGAATAAACTCGTTGCTGATTGTACAATTTTAGCAAGAGGTGATGCGGCGTGACGGAAAAAGAAATATTATCTGCAAATATCGTCAGAATCAGAAAAGAGATGAACATGTCACAGTTTGAATTTGCGGAAGAATGCGGAATAAGTAAAGATACGCTCGGGCTTATAGAGCGAAGGATAGGGAATGCCACTATTGATACTATGCAGCGAATTGCTGCATGTGCGGGAGTGACTGTTCCGCAGTTATTATTGCCGAGGTATTTAGTATTGAAAATGTCAGATAGCTATGGAATAGCGTACATAGACGGAGATATAGTGCGTGTATTGGTGACGGATATATCGAACGATGAAGACACGGTGCAGGACATTGTAGACATATGCAATAAATACGATGTTGCGCTCGAACACGTGTTGGATGTTGTGTATGATTTGATAGGGTGAAAGAGAATATATTGTGGTTTACTAACTATAGTTATGCATTTGCACAGCTATAGTTAGTAAACACATATCACAAAAAGACAATGGACATTTCATTATCCGCGGTTATGCGAATTTCTTTTATCGCACCGCGCCAAAGGATGCGCTTCGCTTCGTTGTCAAGCGTGCGATACATCTCGGTAAAGTCGCTTCGCAAAAATTCTTTGAGTGGCGTCAGGTCGCGCTTTTTCTCGGGCGGTTCTACGGTCATAAGCTTTTCGTTCAGCTCGGCATAGTCCTTTTTGTATGTTTCCTTGTCTATCAGATCATCAAGGTACAGGTCTTTCAGCCGTTCCAGCCGACGGCGTATCTCGCCTTTGTTCACGGCAGGCTTTTTTTTGCGTTTTTCCTCGACATCAAACGACAGCATATACCGGCTCACTTCGGGCGCGATGTTTTGCAACAAGAACTCCTCAACCTTTTTTTCGCCCGCGCACAGGTTATGACTGCAATCGCCATTAGAAAAGTGCCGATTGCACCTATAGCATACGTAGTATCCTTTTTGTCCGCCTGCAAAGGTACGTCGCTGTGCATTGCCGGACATATGACAGCCGCATTCATCGCATACCAGCAGCCCAGAGAAAATAAAAGTATAGTTACCCGGCGTGATCTTTATGTTTCGGTTTTCGATTATTTCCTGTATTTCCTTAAACATCTCCTCAGAGACAAGCGGCTCGCAAAAGTTCTTATGCCCGCGGTACTCGCCTATGTAGATGGGGTTTGTCAGCATGCGCTTTACTGTGTACGGGTGCAGGTGCACGCCGTGAGCCTCTACCATAGCTATACCGGCCGCGCGCTGTGACTGGTGTATGTAGTAGTGCTCGAACAGGTCTTTGGCGATCTGCGCCTGCTCCTCGTCTATGACGATCTTGCTGTTTTCCAGCTTGTAGCCTATCGGCAAATTCGGGCTCGTCCCCTCTCCGCGATCAAGCTTAGATGCAAATACTGCCTTTATACGCTCGCTTGTCCTGTCGGCCTCATCCTGCGCGATGGACAGCATTATGTTGATATGTAGCCGTCCGTTGGCAGTCGTTGTGTCGTAATTCTCGAATATCGTTTTCCAGTTTACGCCGTGGGCTTCGAGAATGTCTTGCACCTTGTAATAGTCTTTTATGTTGCGGAACCAGCGGTCAAGCTTTGTAAAGATTATCAAGTCTATCTCGCCGCGCTCCACGTCCTCAAGCAGCCGTGCCAGCTGGACACGGCGCGACAAGGACTTTCGGGCGGTCTTGCCGCCGTCGATGTATGTACCGACAATTTTATAACCGTTTTTATGCGCGTACTGCTCAAGCGCGGCTTGCTGGGCTTCCAGAGACAGCCCGTGCATGGCTTGCTCCTCGGTCGATACTCGTATGTAAAGAGCAACGCGAGTAACATCAAAATTATTTTTTTGCATAAAAATAACACTCCTTTTCTTTTTTATACTTGATTTTTGGAGTGTATTGTGATACAATAGATATATTCATTCATGAAATTGTGTATCACAATACACATCCTTTTGTAATCCTCGTCGTGTTGGCGCACGGCGGGGACTTTTTAACTCTTTCCAAAACGGAAACAGTTGAGCTTATCATATAACTTATTAAAAACTTAATTTTTTAACAAGTTAATGCATCGTTTTGACGATAACTTATTAAAAAACAGAGTTTTATCATTGGCCTTAGTTAATAATTTTGTTGTTAATAATAATACTCTGCATACTTAATTTCTTTTGTTTGTAAATTCACTTCAACGGTGTTACAGCCTTCTGCTGGTTCTGTTGTAGGGACGTATTCATACGATATAACATCTGCTGATGCAACAGAATCTTTATTTCCATCAACGCTGGAATATGATTTTAACGTGACGAACTTGCCTGGCTCAATCATGACATCGGAAGTCCTCGAATCGGTGCACAATGTATTCCCATTAGCATCGTAATACGCGATGGTTGCCGAAATTCTTTTTATTGGTTCGTTAAGAGTGTTGGTAGCAGTAAATGTACAGATAACTTCTTCATCATAGCTTGTGCGATCCTCGTTAGTCAGCTGAAATTCAACAACATTATGTGAGTCAAACGCAGGGGCTTCGGTCGATGAAGGTTTGCTTGACGTTTGGGCGATTTGCTGTTTCAGCTCATCGTTTTCTTTTTTGAGTGCATCGAGTTCTGCGCTGTTTCCGCAGGCGGTGCAAAATGACGCTATAATAATAGCAATTAAGGGGATTAATAGTTTTTTCATTTTGTTTGTTCCTCTCTTTCCTTTATTTATATCCATCTCAATAGCGACTTGCTATTGAGAGCGAAAACAATTTTAAATTTAAAATTCAACCTTACATTCTACTACTTTGCCTATAATATCAATTTTATCTTTTGTTAAATCGTATATTTGTACCTGATGTTTGGGATTATATGATTGTGGTGTGAGTGTTACTATATTGTCGTTCTGTTTAAAACGTTTTACGGTAAAGCTATCGTCATTAACGCGAACCGCGGCAATCTCGCCATTTTCGACCTGCGGCTGGGATCTGACGGTTACAAGACTGCCGTCGGGAATGTTTGCGGCTGTCATGCTGTCGCCTTTGATACGCAAAGCGAAATATTTGCTGCCGTGATTTAGCTCGGTATACGTATATCCCTCGATATTTTCTTCCGCGAATAAAGGCAAACCCGCCGCTATATTCCCCAGAATGGGTATTCGGTGCATTATGGGATTATATGGCTCAACTCCGTCAGGAAGAGAGGTATCATATCCCATTAAATAACCGGGGGTTGTCTGTAAAGCTTCAGCAAATGCCTTAATTCTAGACTGGGTAATATCATTTTTGCCCATTTCTATTTTATTTATAGTAGAACGTGATTTATATCCCAATTTAGTAGCAAGTTCTTCTTGTGACATACCGAGTTCTTCACGGCGCGCTCTTATTTTTTTGTATAACTCCATGATATCGCCCCCTTGTAAAAAGCTTTTAGTGATACTAATAATATAACACAACGTAGATAGTTTGTCAACTTTTTTTTAGAAATATTAAAAAAAGTGTTGACAAATCGTCTACAATATGTTATCATGTGACTGTAGATAAATAATCTACAAAGATGGAGGAGGTGACCGAGCTTGACAGATACAATGGAGTTGGAATTAGCTATAAAGCGTGCGGGTATTACAAAGCGCGATATAGCTAAACGCTTAGGAATATCAGAAACGGCGTTGTACCACAAAATAAGTGGCGAAGTAGAATTCAAGGCAAGTGAAATTGTAAAACTAAAGGAAATACTGCATTTAACAAATAGGCAACGTGATGAAATTTTTTTTGCTTAACTTGTAGATAAAAAATCTACAAGCGTTCCGATGTAGGCAAATCGGCATAAAGGAGGTGAGGGCATGTCAAACTGTATGTTTTATAAAAGCCAAGGAAAATGCATACATTCAATCCGAGCAGGAGAAGCGATAATGCGCAAAGCAAGGCGCGCGGGAGTGTTACCAGAAGGGACGAAGGCAAAAGACCTTTATACGACTTGTGACTGCAAGGGCTGCCAGTATTATCATTTTTACTGGGGTACGTTCCTAAAGGAACATAGAGCACTGATATACGTAGTTTCAAGCGTGATAGGCGCAATCATCGGTTCGATAGTAGGATTGAATATCATCAGATGGTTGACCGGATAACGTCGTTTTTCCCCATAAGTATCCTATTGCTGTTGTAATGGCGGCAGTAAGCAGAGAAACAATGAGGGGGACGGCGACAGAACGAAACATATCTTTGCGAAGCTCCTGCCACTTGAAATTTTTATAGTGTGTACCCTTATACGTAAGAGACAGGTCACGATAATCCGGAACGGAATAGAAACCATGATAAAATACTTCGCCGGAAAGATAGTCAGCATTAATTAAAAATGATATTGCGGGTGAAAGGTTTTCCCATGAATCTTTGTATTTGTCTGGGAGAATGGGAATGAGAGATTCTTCGATAGATATAAATTCAGTTTTTGGCGATGTAAAGCCATGAGAAATAAGAGTATTAAGTATTGCTTTTAAACGTTTATCTAACATTGTACGTACCCCTTTAATTTTTTTATTACATTATAGCACAGTATGACAAATTTTGCAATGATAAATAGGCGTGAGAGGAGGTGAAGGAGATGGATATATCAATACAGAAACATGGCGACCATAAACTAATTTGTATAAACGGAAATGTTATACATGATGTGGAAGACTATAAAATAATAAGTTCTGCTGATGGCTCAACAGAACTTATTATTCATATCAAGACGAACGCGAATACAGTCAAATATGACTTGTCAACCAACCGAGGATAGTGCTCATAATTGAACCGGTTATCCACGAATTACGTTCCATAACATCAGAAAATTTAGAAAAAATTCCTTTTGAGACGGGGATCTTGTTATTGACAATCATTTCAAGCAATGTGACAATTTCTTGCAGCTCTTCCTTGTCAGGCGAATCGGCATAGGGCAGAGTTAGTTTCCTAAAGGAAACAAAGTAAATCGGCATGAGAGGAGGTGAACGTATGGACAAGAATAAGACTGTTCAAGAAGTGGCTATGGATATATTGGCAACTTCGGTTTATATGTTGGAAGGTTTAAAATCTGACACAGAACAATATTTAAAATATGCACAGGGAGTACATAAGATGTGCATAGAATACTCCCGTGCATATGAGTGAGTTTAAAGATTTAATTGACTACGGTCCGGAATAATTGCTTTTTTCGTGTGGGTTTTCTGATATTCAGTTAAATGGGCTTTAACTATAGTTAACGTTTCATAATAAGAATTCACAATTGTTTCCGGCGTATTATCGGCTTTGCTGATAATCAAAAGTGTTAAATCGTGTGCTATTTTTAAATTGTCAGGCATATAATCACCTCCCTTCTAAGGTGATTATAGCATAACATGACAAATTTTGCAACGGACAAATCGACATAAGGAGGTGAGGGAGATGGATAATGAGAGAAGCAATCAAATTGAAACGGCGCTATTCAATTTTATAATAAGAGTAGCGGACGGAAAAACAATCTCAGACACGGAAACTGCGATCCTGCCTGAGATTGTAAAAATTATAAAAGAGTTTTAATAGATAGAAATACAAATCTCTTTTACAGCGTTATATATTGCCTCGAAGTACTCGCCGGTACGAACTCCTGCGTCTTTGTCAGTATTTCCGTTGGAGTTAGATACCTTGCTTACAACAATTTGTGTGGCAATATCCAAAGCTTTTTGCTCTGGGAAAGTCATATAATCACCTCCCTTCTAAGGTGATTATAGCATAACATGACAAAATTTGCAAGGATAAATCAGTATAGGGAGGTAAGTGTGATGAAATGTGATAAATGCGGAACAGAATGTTCGGACAACGCAAACTTTTGTAATAAATGTGGGAGAAAGTTGAAAACGGTTTGTAACTGCTGGATAAAAAAAGAGCTATATAACTGTGGTATTGATAAATGCCCCGGCTATAAGCTCTTCAAGATGGAAAAAGTATCAAGGAGCTGAGCGCATGGACGGAAACAACACCAAACAAATGACTGTAGGAAATATAACTTTTACCCCGTATCGGCCAAAGCCTTTTGACGTATGGCTTAAAGAACAGGCAGAAAAAGAAAAGGAAGAAGGTGGACAAAATGAAATCCGGAGAAACACTTAAAGCCCTGCGTGCGGATAAAACGCAGGAGGAGATCGCACGTGCAGTCGGCGTTTCAAAATCTTCATGGGCCATGTATGAGCGAAACGAAAGAAGACCGAGTGACGATGTCAAGGTGCGCATTGCTAACTACTTCGGGAAAAGCGTGCAGGAGGTTTTCTTTAAGGAGGAGAGGACGTGGACGTAACAGAATTTTATCAGGCGCTAAAACGACACTGTCAATGGCAATCAAAAGGCAACGGCGAGAATTGCAGACAATGCCGTTTCAGAGAGTTTTGCTTTACTCCGCCAATCGATCTATCAAGTGAGCTTGTGGCTCAAATTCAGAAAGATTTAGAGGATGAAACTGTCGCTAAAGCGAGCTCCGCATCAGCGCAAAAAGGCCCTGCGATATACATTAATAGCGGACGAGTTTGTAAAAGAAGACGGCTTTTCTACTATTTGTTTGGGCGAGAAAGGAGAAGGATAGAATGAAAAACAACACACTTAATATCGACAGATTTGCTGCTGCACTTGCGGCCGCGATCGCCGTCCACGCGGAGAAGCAGGGCATAGACGTAAAAGTCACATGCAAAGCGACTCCGATAAAGAGGACGGCATAAGACAGACCGCCCGCAGGCAGACCTGAGCCGCTCCGGTTTTCTCCCCCCTCTCTTCGGGAATCTCCTTTCTGTATTTTTGATGGAGCGGTTCGCGTGTGCCTGCGGGGACAGGCAAGAAAGTGAGGTGAGAAGGATGTACGAAGAAATGAAAGAGCTAAAGCGCATATACAAGACACTTAACGCCGACGGGCGCAAGGCGCTGTTAAACGTCGGTAAAGGGCTGTTGTGCAACAGGCGTTACCGCAAGGCGGAGCAGCATATGACGCCGGAGCAGTTTGACCTCTGCGTAGACAAGGTCATAGAGATGTGTGAGTAATAGGAGGCAAAGAATAATGAGGTTAAATAATTACGTAGTAAGAGAAATACAAGAGTATCTTAGTGCCATGAACTGGGCGCAAAGAGAATACAAGGGCGAACTGCTGACTGCGTTTTTGCGGGGCGCGGAATATGCACTCATGGACAAGGGTATACGGCTGAGCTTAAAAACTGCAAAAACAGCATCATATGAAATAGAGTTTTATGTGACCGTTGAGCAGTACGAGATGGCAGTCGACTGTTGGAGCCCTGTAAAGACTATAGGAACTATCCGTGAAAATTCCGTGAAGTGGGAGGCGCAGCACAATGACTAACCTTTTTGCGGCCCTAACCGCCATAGCCGTATACGCCCGGCTGTGCGAGCTAGGACATGCCGGAGCGGCTATAGTATGCGGCGTGATTGCCGGTGCGCTGGCGCGGTATGCGTTCGGCGTAATAAAAAAGTCCGCCGAGGCGGCAACCTCGAACGGACGATGAAAAATTTTTGCATACATATTATACCACAAAGATGGTGATATGTCAAGAGGAAGGAGATTAAAGATGCTGGAGATAACGATAAAAAACACAGATACGGACAGCACAGAAAATATTGTGTGCGATTTAATAATAGCTGAGTTTGTTACAATTAAAGACGATACATTCAGTGGACGCGTGGGCGTGATGGGCAAAGGCAATAAACATATTATAAAAAAGATGCTTAGAGCGCTAAAAACCGTGATAAGGAGGAACGTGTAAATGCTCTACCCAAACAACAGCGCGGGTGCAATAACCGCAATGGAAAAGATGAAGCTCGGTGATTCGGAGGAACCGGAAATAGTTTTCTGCCCTGTATGCGGCGAGGAAGCGGAATACTTGTATGAATTCAGCGTCGACGGCGAAGTGGTCGGCTGTGACCAATGTATAACAAGGAGAAGCGCATATGATAACTAAAACAGATACAAAGGGCATGACTCGCGAGGAATGGCTTGCGGCACGAAAACAAGGCATAGGCGGCTCGGACGCCGGAGCCATACTCAGCATGAACCCGTATAAGAGCGCGTTTGACGTGTACGCCGATAAGCTCGGACTGACAGAACCGAAGCCCGATACCGAGGCGATGCGGCAGGGACGCGATCTTGAGGAGTACGTCGCGAAACGCTTTGAGGAGCAGACGGGAAAGCGCGTCAGACGTGAAAACCATATCATACATAACAGCGACTATCCGTTTGCGCTGGCGAACATCGACCGTGCCGTTATCGGCGAAAAGGCAGGGCTTGAGTGCAAGACAACGAAATGCCTTAGTCTCAGGCGCTATAAAAACGGCGAGTTCCCCGAGGAGTACTACTGTCAGTGTGTTCACTACATGATGGTGACGGGCTTTGATAAATGGTATCTTGCGGTTCTGGTGTTCGGCTCGGACTTTATGGTTTTTGAAATAGAGCGCGACGAGGAAGAAATAGAGGCGCTTGCCGAAGCAGAGCGGACGTTTTGGGAAAACCGTGTCAAGGCAAGGGTACCGCCGGCACCCGACGGGAGCGCAGGCACGGACAATGTCATAAGCACAGTATACTACGACGACAGCGGAGGCGCTGTAGATTTAACACCGTTTGACAAGGAGCTGCAGGAGCTGTCAAAAGTAAAAGAGCTTATCGGCGAGTACGAAAAAGAAAAACGGCGCTTAGAGCAGACGATCAAGCTTTATATGAAGGACAGCTCCGAGGGTAGCTACGGAAGCTATCGCGTCACATGGCGCAAGCAGTCGCGCAGCAGCTTTGATGTAAGCGCACTGATAAGAGATTTTGTGCCGGAAGGTACTGACCTTACGGACTACTATAAAACAACAAAATACAGAGTATTCAAAGTAAAGGAGATAGATTAAATGGCAGGAAAGATTGCAAAAGCCGCAGAAGCAGCGGCAACAAAGGGCACTCCGAAAACAATAAACGGGTGGCTGAGCGCGTACAAAGACCAAATTGCGAAAGCATTGCCGAGCGTTATCACACCTGAGCGCTTTGTTCGTATGGCAATGACGGCACAGTCGTCAAATAAAATGCTGCATGATTGTGATCCCATATCATTTATCGGTGCGGCGCTTACGGCGGCGCAGCTGGGGCTGGAGCCCAATACGCCGCTTGGACAAGCGTACCTGATACCGTACAAGAACAACAAGAAGAACATTATCGAGTGTCAATTTCAGATAGGCTATAAAGGGCTGCTGGACCTCGCAAACAGAAGCGGGCTGCTAAAGAGTGTATCGGCGCAAGTTGTTTACGAGAACGATGAGTTTGAGTTTGAGTACGGTCTGGAGCCGAAGCTCAAGCATAAGCCCGCAATGGGAGACAGAGGAGCTGCCGCGTGGGTATATGCAGTATATCACCTTACAAACGGCGGATACAATTTTGAGGTCGCAAGCATAGACGATATAAAGAAGTTTGCCAAGGCGAAGTCAAAGGCATATAACAGTGGCCCTTGGCAGACGGACTTTGAGGCTATGGCTAAAAAGACGATGCTTAAAAGGGTGCTTAAGTATGCGCCGCTTAAGTCCGAGGTCGCGTCGGCTGTAGCAAACGACGGAAGGCAGCTGAATATAGAAATAAAGGACGAGGACGTAAACGTTATCCCGGCCACATACACCGAGATAGATGACGACAGCGACGACAACGGCAGCGAGGAAAACGAAGGTGCGGCAGGTGACGTCATAGAGGGTGATACCTTCGTTGATACAGAAACCGGAGAGGTAGTGCACATATGAACAAGGTAATACTTATGGGACGTCTTACACGCGAGCCTGAGCTGAAACAGACCGGCTCAGGCGTAAGCGTAGCAAGATTTACGATCGCCGTAAATCGGCGGTTTAAAAATGACAACGGCGAATATCAAGCCGACTTTATCAATTGCACCGCGTGGCGGCAGACAGGCGAATTTATCGCAAAGTATTTTCACAAAGGCAGCATGATAGGCATCGTCGGAAGTATACGAACGGGCAGCTATCAAAAGGACGGTCAGACGGTCTATACGACGGACGTAAACGTCGATGAAGCATACTTCACGGGTGAAAAGACGCAGGAGCAGGCAAGACCGGCAGGGAACGAACTTCCTGCCGCAAGCGCATCCGGCTTCGGCGAAAACTTTGAAAGCGGCTTTGATGACTTTGCGGATATAGACGGCGGCGAGGACGACCTGCCGTTCTAATAAGGAGGAAGCATGAACAACGGAATACCGTATTTTCCGTTAGATGTGCATGTGGACGACAAAATAAAACTGATCGAGGCGGAATTTGGCGTGACGGGATTTGCAGTAATCGTTAAGCTCTACCAAAAGATATACGGGGAGCAAGGTTATTACTGCGAATGGACAAACGACGTTGCTTTATTGTTCAGCAGAAGCTTAGGGCTGGGTGGTACTGCCGTGTCTGAAATAGTGAAAGCCGCGATCAGAAGAGGTATATTTGATAAAGACATTTTTGAGAAATATCAGGTACTTACATCGAAAGGAGTACAGAGGCGATATTTTGAGGCAGTCAGCCGCCGTAAAAATGTTGAAGTCAAAAAAGAGTACCTCTTGGTTCAAGTCGCCCCTAAATACGGGAATGTAAACATTTTAAGCGAAAATGCTGACATTTCCGAAGAAAATGCAGACAGAAACGGACAAAGAAAAGAAGAGAAAAGAAAAGTAAAGAAGAGTAAAGAAGAGGAGAGTAAAGAAGGCGCTGCCGCCGCTGTATACGACGATGACCTTAAGAAGGTGATCACAGTCTATGAGGGGAATATAGCGCCTATAACGTCGATAGTCCGTGAGGCAATGGCGGACTGGCTCAAAGACGTTGAAGCGGGCGTCGTAATATATGCTATAAACGAGGCGGCAAAGCATAACGCTCGTAACTGGGCATATATAAACGCCGTAATCAAGCGACAGTTTGACGCCGGAAATAAGACGCTTGAAGCTGTGCAGCTTGCAAAAAAGGCGTATAAGGCTAATCCCGATAATCTTAACGTGTACGAGGATAGCATGGGCATTGATATGGACGCTATAGAGCGGGCAATGCAGAAAAAATATGATAAGGAGTAAGAACAGTGGAAGCGATATTATCAATAGACCCGGGCAATACGGAAAGCGGCTTTGTGGTTACGGACCGCAGTGACGGGATGAAGATACTTAAATGCGGGAAAGTAAAAAATGTGGAGCTCAAGGCAGATATACCGAAGATCATCGAGGAGTACAATGTTAAAAATGCGGTGATCGAGATGATAGCAAGCTACGGTATGGCTGTAGGGCGTGAGGTATTTGAAACGTGCGTGTGGGTCGGCAGATTTAAAGAGGTCATTACAGCGCTTGGCTGCGAATGCGATTACATATACCGCAGAGAAGAAAAGCTGTATATCTGCGGAGACTCAAGAGCAAAGGACGCAAACATACGGCGAGCACTGATAGACGAATTTGCGGAGCATGACTTTAAAAGCGGAAAGGGAACAAAGAAAAATCCTGATTTTTTCTACGGCGTATCAAAAGACGTGTGGATGGCGTTCGCTGTAGCTGTTACATGGTGCAGGAAGCGGGAGGAAGACGATGCGTGATGAGGTATGCGCACGCCTTATCCGCGAGATACAGCGAGGACAAAGGCGGCGCAGGAGGCAGCAAGAGAAGGACATAGAGGCGTTTGAGGCAGGGCGGTACAAGCGCAAAGAGGCCGCCCGGAAGAGAAAAAGCAAAGAAAGAGCAGAGCGAGGGAGAACAACATGACAACGAAAATATTTCCGACGATTTTAATCGCCCTTGACCTCGGCGCCGCAGTGGTATACGGCATAAGCGGCGACTGGCGTAAGACGGTGTACTGGCTTGCCGCCGCGGTGCTTAACGCTGCGGTGACATTTTGAGGAGGTAAAAATGAGAGATATATACGAGCCGGAAACGGCGGATTGCTGCGCAAACTGCTGGTACTGCGAGAGCGGACGGTGCTGCTGCGACAACACGGCGCATTACATGGACTATGTCGCGGACGCGTTTGTGTGCGGCTGCTATAAGACTGTGTGGCAGGGCGAACAGGAGGCATACGGTAGATGAAATGCATTGATTGCCCGCATTATACGGGCGGATATATGTTTGACGGGTGCGGCGTACTGGCGATGAATATTACAAGACAGTGGATAACTGCACGCTGGTAAACGAGGACGGAAGCCTAAATTATGATAATGAATTTGTAAAAATGAGCTTTCAAACTGGTCGAATTCGACCAGTTTGAAAGGAGGAGGTAATAGCATGGCTAAAAAAATTACGGTCGAAGAAGCGATAGAGCGATTCAGCGAGGTCACAAAGATAGTCGCCGAGGCTATCTTTGCACAGATAGAGCGCCCCGGGGCGCAGTGGATAGCGGATGAGCACGAGTATTATCATTGCTCCGCGTGCGGATATGAGCACTTGAAGAGTGAGTATAAGACGGCGTACTGCCCGGGGTGCGGATGCAAGATGGAGGAGAAAGAAAAATGAATTACATGGAACAAGTAGCCCATATGCTGGGCGTGGAGCTGGGAGAAGAATTTGAGATAAAGAGCGTGCCGGGAAAATTCTATATCAACAACGGTGGATTAAAACTGAGTGGACGAGAAGAAATGAAACTTGGAGCCACGCTAATGTGTATATTAAAAGGCGACGATGAAATTGTTAAGCTTCCGTGGAAGCCAAAATTCGGAGATGTTTACTATCACAATAATAGATTCGGAGAGCTACATCGCGAACGGGCTGAGGATAACAATTTATTTGATTTGATGATAGTAAGGCTCGGCAAAACATACCGCACAGAAGAGGAAGCCAAAGCGCATAAGGAGGAAGATAAGGCGTTTTGGGATGAGATCAGAAAGGAGTTGGAGGAATGAAGTTAGGTGAATTGGCATCAATACTTTTTAACAACAACTGCATAAAGGTCAAGAGTGCATATGACGGGAAAATGTTAATACACAGTTATTCCGAAAGCAAGCATAAGAAGTTTGATGAACTGACAATTACCAATGCATATACAACATTAAGACTGAATGATAGGATAACTGAAATAGGCTCGACAGCGTCTGCGGTCATAGTGTGTTACGCACACGAAGAAGAATACCGCAGATTAAAGGAGGCAGAACTATGAGCAGACTAACAATACCGGCAGCAACGACAAGCACGGGATTACCCGTGTACAGTGGATCGCTGCAAAATCTAATTGCAAAGCTTACCGAATACGAGGATGCGGAGGCACAAGGCTTACTTGTACGGTTGCCGTGCAAGGTAGGTGACGCAGTGTATATATCATCTGCCGTGGTGCCAAAAGAAGTAAAAACTTTCGATTATCAAAGAATATTAAACCGCAACGGTCTATATCCGTTTTTGAAGGCACGTGTTGTAAGCATGCGTATCAATGCACGGCAAAAACTGCTAAAGCTGGCCGTGTTTGCAACATACGATGAGAAGGTGTATTATCAAGATTATTATCAAGACATCACTGACTACACACGTACGGAGCAAGAATACGGGAAATTTACTTATCCGTTTTCAGTGATCGGGAAAACTGTATTCCTCACGCGTGAGGAAGCGGAACGGGCGTTGAAGGAGGCAGAAAAATAATGGCAAAAATAGAAGTAAAAGAACCGAATATGGTTGTAATTGACTTTCATCAAGAAAGAAGCGATGAAGATTATGGTTCGTGTGTATGGGCGAGGTTTGTACTTGATATAAAAAACTATGATTTACATATAACGTCTGACTGTGGAGAATATGGGTATAGCGGATGGGTTCCAACACCTGATAGAGAATCATTTTTAAAATTGCTTTCGAGAATGAATTCAGAATATTTACTTAGTAAAATATCAGATTTGTCTGTTATCAATACAGAGCAAACTTATGAGGAAATAAAAAAATATATTGAAGATTTTGACTACAAATGTGAATCTGGAGAGGATTCGGATATAGATATGGATTCTATATATACAGCGTGCACATATGATTCGTCAGGAGATATTATAGCTGGAGTGCGTTCTATACTTTCAAATACTTGGCTTGACGATATAATAGATGATTGTGAAATTTATAATTGTATTTGTGAAGATTATCCCGTACAAGCAAAGAAAATAGCAAAAATATTTAAAACTTATATACAACCTAAAATTAAAGAAATATTAATGGAGAAATAAAAATGAATTATAAAGATTTTATATGCTTAAAAGAAACTAAGAATACACTTACAGTTGCTGAAATTGCGAAAATATTGGATGATGAACTGGAGGATGTAAGTACAATGGAATCCGGATTGGTAGCAAACAAATACGCATACGAGGAAGAATGCCGTGTCATATTGGACAGAATAATAGACTATGTGAAAGAACGGGACGGTGAGTTAAAGGCATGAGACACGAACAAACAATCTTGCATGGCGTTATAATCGCCCTTGCACTGGCGGCAATCGTCGGCGTAGCGGCAACCGCAGTCGCAGTAGGGCGGATATCCGAGCTACGGTATGAGCTGACGGAGGCGCAGTCCGACGCGGATACATACCGCGAGGGATATGCTGCCACACTGGCGCGCGTGGAGGAGCTGGAGTGGCAGCTTGAGGTTATGAATGGAGGCGAGGGAGACTGAGTGATAACGAACGGCAATTTCGCCACATGTGGCGGTGGATCGCGGAGGAGACAAGAAGGCAGGAAAGACGTGTAGAGAAGTTTGAGTATTTTAAAGCCTTTGACATCCCGAAATGGGAAAGACCGTATTACGATTGCTATGCGTGCGAAGAGGGCAGGCAAAGGGCGCGTGATAACGGTCGTGATAGTGGTATGGGGTGTGACTGTTGCCCTCTCGACTGGGGCAAATGTGACTGCACAAGAGAAGGAACCCTGTATGATAAATGGGAACATGCCCACTCATACGAAGAAGCCGCAAACTTTGCGGAGAAAATTGCACAGATGGAATGGAGGGGATGAAGATGCACGATAAAGACATGCCTATACCGCCGCGCGTAGGGCTGATGGATACACACTACTGCTTGCTATGCGGCGCGTATTTGGCAGGAGACCATATAAAGAGGTGCCCGGTGTGTGGGCAGATGATAAAGTGGGAGGATGAAG
>ERZ1090881.99-NODE-99-length-42027-cov-17.185385_pt1 | contig 42027 bp, 38 predicted proteins | sample MGYA00478470_ERZ1090881 | MGnify/ENA primary metagenome ERZ1090881 (study PRJEB33644, sample SAMEA5815736) | chicken gut metagenome | biome: Chicken; feature: Gastrointestinal Tract; material: Caecum | place: Ireland | collected 2019-01-01 | study: A study of the...
AACGCGACGGGCTGCTCCTCCATCTACGGCGGCTCCTCCCCTACCTGCCCCTACACGGTCAACAAGCAAGGTCACGGCCCCGCTTGGGCAAACTCCCTGTTCGAGGACAACGCGGAGTTCGGCTACGGCATGAACCTTGCATACAAGGCACGCCGCGCCGCACTCAAGGATAAGGTCACCAAGCTCGCAGAGCTTTGGAAGGACTATGAAGAAGGCAAGGCTGCCTGCGAGGCATGGATCAACTGCATGGACGATGCCGAAGCAAGCAAGGCGGCTGCCGCCGCGCTCGTAAAGTGCTGCGAATCGTGCAAAGATTGCGGCTGCGAGTGCGATGCGCTTTGCAAGGAAGTGCTTGCGGACAAGGATTGCCTCGTCAAGAAGTCCTTCTGGATCATCGGCGGCGACGGCTGGGCATACGATATCGGCTACGGCGGACTTGACCACGTTCTGGCTTCGGGCGAGGACGTCAACGTGCTCGTTCTGGATACCGAGGTCTATTCCAACACGGGCGGACAGGCTTCTAAGTCCACGCCCATCGGCGCGGTCGCGAAGTTCGCATCCAGCGGTAAGCGCGTCAAGAAGAAGGATCTGGGCATGATCGCGGCAAGCTACGGCTATGTGTACGTTGCGCAGTGCGCGATGGGTTCGGACAAGGCGCAGCTCGTCAAGGCGCTGAAGGAAGCAGAAGCTTACCACGGACCTTCCCTCATCATCTGCTACGCGCCCTGCATCAACCACGGCATCAATATGAGCAAGTCCCAGTCGGAGGAGAAGGCAGCAGTCGATTGCGGCTACTGGCAGCTCTACCGCTACAACCCCGAACTTGCAGCAAAGGGCGAGAACCCCTTCACGCTGGATTCCAAGGATCCCACGGGCGACTACCAGGCGTTCATCCTCGGCGAGACGCGCTACGCTTCCCTCAAGAAGACGCAGCCCGCCGTTGCCGAAGAGCTCTTCAAGAAAACGGAAGAGTCCTCCAAGGAGCGCCTTGCAGGCTACAAGAGAATGGCAGGCAAGGAGTAATCCTTCTAAAAACACTACAAAAAGAGCGGTCTTGTTGCCGCTCTTTTTTCGTGCACAATAGAAAATGATGCTTTGCTCTTCATCTGTTTCGCCGAAATCCTCATGCGGCACGCAAAAAAGAAGCAAAAGAACGCGCGCGAACAAAAAAGAACGCACCATTTCGCCGCGGATATGATATAATCAGGACGAAGGAAGGAGGTGCGCCATGGAATTCAAGGCAAAGTTAAAATCACTGCGCACGCAAAAGGGCGTCACGCAGCAGCAACTTGCCGACATCGTCCTCACCAGCCGCAGCATGGTGGCGAAGTGGGAAAACGGGCTGAGCATCCCCAACGAGCAATCCTTGCAGCTGCTCGCCGACTACTTCGGCGTGGAGCGATCGGAGCTCATCGGCGACGCGGCAGTCGAGACGACGTACGTCAAAAAGAATGCCGTCATCTCCCGCTCCAAAAAAATTATCCTGTGGCTTGCGATCGCCTGCGTCCTGCTCATTGCCGCCGTCATCGCCGTCGCCGCCGCCTTCACCGCGGAAGAGCAGCCCGTCGGCGGGAGCACACCGCGCATCGTGGGCGCTCGAGGAAACCTGACGGAGGAGATGCAGGACTTTGGAGACTACGACGCCGAAGGCGTGCCCCGGGATGAGAACGGCGTCTGCACGCTTGCGGTCGGCGAGACGTACACGCTGTTCGTCGCGCCCATTCTGACAGGCGGAAGCAGAGATGCCATGTTCGACGGTGCGGGGATCAACCTCCTTTTTGACGAGACGGCATTTGCGATCGAGTATGCCTTCCCGCCCGACGAGGGCGATCCATTTATCCCGCCCTATTTCTCCGTCACGGTGTTAAAGCCCCTCTCCTACGCCGCCGTCGTGATCGAGGTAGACGGATTTACCGATACGCTCGTCATCTGCGCGGAATAAACGACATATCAATATAGCATGCGCGCCGCCCGAACGGGCGGCGCGCAATGTTATGTTTCGCTTTTTGCGAGCGGGAAGGAGAGCGTAAAGCGCACGGCATGGCGGGAGCCGCCTATCAGCTGCGCCGACAGCGCGCCGCCCATTTGTTCCGTGAGCTCCTTCGCGATCGTGAGCCCCAGCCCCGTTCCGCCGCCCGCCCTTGCGGCGTCGCCCGTGTAAAATCTGTCGAACAGGTGCGCGATCGTCTCCTCCGTCAGCCCCTCTGCGTCGTTTTCAAACGTCGTGACGACCTTCCCCTCTTCAATGGTATTTTTGATGGCGAGATAGCTTGCCGCGTACCGCGATGCATTCTGCATGAGATTGACGATCACACGCTCGAGCGCCGCTCTGTCCGCGACGATCTGCGCGGGACAGTCCAATGTCTTTACGGTGACATCCAGCCCCTTTTCCTCCAATATGATGCAGTTGTCCGCAATCGTCTCGCCGAGCACCCTGTTCTCGTCCAGCACCGCGCAATCGAGCGCATAGTCGCCCGAGACCACGCGGGAGTACTCGTAAAACGCGGCAATCAGCTTTTGCATGGAGCGCGCCTTTCTCAGGACGATGCCCACCTCCTCATCGTCCGTGCGGGAGGAGAGCAGGTCAAGATAGCCGATGATGACCGTGAGCGGCGTGCGCAGATCGTGACTGATCGCCTCGATCTGCCCGCGGAACGCCCGCTCCCGCGCGGCATAGGATACCCGCTCCCTGCGCACCTCCTGCAGGGTCGCATTGATGGTGTTCATGAAGTCCCCCAGCCGCCGATCGGGCACGGGCAGCCGCAGGACATGATTTTGCGTGATATGCCCGTTGATCTGCTTGAGCTCCCCGTCCGCCTGCGCGATCGCCATGCGCAGCAGGAAAAAGCGGACGGCAAAGTAGATTGCAGCCGCGGCAGCAATGAGAAACAGAATGAGAAACACCATTTGATTTCCTCCGAGACGCGCAAAGGACCGCACGAAACGTGCGGTCGATGCGATTACATTTCCTTTTTTCGCAGGACGAGCCAGCAGCTTATTCCAAAGACGGCGACGCCTGCTGCGCCCGCGATCATGCACTTGCCGATGCCCTCGCCCGTCCGCCAGAACAGCTCTGTCGCGTTCTGCATGTCCATGAAGTGACCGGGCATCCAGTCTGCAATGCGGGCGAACACATCCACCCGATAGCCGACATAGCGGAATATCTCGGGAATGAGGATCATCACAAGCAGCCACACGAGGATGCCGACGAAACCGCGGTCGGTCATGTTGACGCACAGCAGCGCGAGAATGAGCGAGGCGATTGCCGTGGGAAGCACACAGAGCACCTGACGGATGACTTCCGTGCCCGCGATCGTCGCATCAAAGTCGAGCAGCGCATAGGCGCATGCAAAGTAGACGCCCAGCGTCACGACCATGGCAGCAAGACTAACGATAGTGCTGACGACAAACTGTCCTGCGAGCAGCTTTTCCCGCGAGACGCCGAACGCAACGGCGTTTTTGAGGTTCCCGTTCTTGCCCGCGCCCTCATACAGCACATAGACGATCAGAAGCGCCGCAAACGGGTAGAGCAAGGGAAGCTGGAGCAGAAACTGCATCGCAAAGGAAGTGTTGTCATAGGCGAAGTCGGGCGAAACCGCGCCGAAGCAGGCGAGCACCGCGTTGATGAGAATGGCGCATGCGGCAAGCAGGGCGAGCGTCACATAGATGCCCTTGCTGTGAAAGACTCTGTAAAATTCGCTCCTGATATAGTTAAGCATGGTGCCCCTCCTTGAGATTCATGTAGTAGTCCTCCAAAGAGCAGGCATGATGCTCCAGTTCGGAGACAAGGATGCCGTGTTCGGCTGCAAGTTTGCTGAATTCGTATGCAGGCGCCGCATCGTACAGCCTGATCTTATTGTCGGGCGTGACGATATAGCGCGTCTGCGGGCGCTCCTTATCCAGAATCGCAGCGAATGCCGCCACGTCGGAGAGCGCAATCTCCAGATAGTCCACGCACTTTTCCGTGAGCTCGCGGATGCCGATCTCCTCGACCAGCTTCCCCTTTGCGAGAAAGCCGAACGTCGTCGCCGTCTGCTGCAATTCGGAGAGGATATGGCTGGAGAGAAGAATGGTGATATTCTTCTGCGTGTTCAGTGATCTGAGCAGCTCGCGCATCTCGTGGATGCCGCTCGGATCCAGCCCGTTGATCGGCTCATCTAAAATGAGGATCTGCGGCTCACCGATCAGTGCAATGGCAAGCCCCAGGCGCTGCTGCATGCCCATGGAGAGCGATTTGCACTTCGCCTTTGCCTTGTCGGACAGTCCGACCAGTTCGAGGATTTCGCCCACTTTGCGCTTATCGGGAATGCCCTTGAGCATCCGGCAGTACTCGATATTTTTCTCCACCGTGAGCGAGGGGAAACACCCCACCCGCTCGATCATCGCCCCGACCTGCCGCCGCGCCGCGCTCAGCTCATGCGCGCTCTGGCTGCCAAGGAGATGCACCGTGCCTTCATCGCACCAGATATGCCCCACCAGCGCCTTAAGAAGCGTCGTCTTGCCCGCGCCGTTGTCGCCGATGAGCCCGTAGATCTCCCCGCGGCGCACGCGGATGGAGACCTGATCGAGCGCCCGCAGCTTTCCGTAGCGTTTGCAGGCATTCTGCGTTTCGATCACACAATCCGTCACTTTTCTCAACCTCCTGTCCTGTGCGGCTGTACCGCTCGTGACGCATAGAGCATACCACACCGCCGGTCAATAAGTCCTCAAGAAATGGTCAAGAAAGTGTCAAGATTTTACGAGGCGGAATCCGATGCCGTACACCGACTGGATATACTCCTCATCGGGGTCCGCCTCTTTGAGCTTTTTGCGCAGGTTGCTGACGTGGACGTTGACCGTGTGGTCAGTGCCGTAGTAGCCGTCCTTCCAGACCTCCTCGTACAGCCGCTCGCGCGAGAACACCTTTCCGGGGCTGCGCATCAGCGTCAGCAGAAGATCAAACTCGATCGCCGTCAGCGTCAGCTCCTGCCCGCATACCTCGACCCGCCTGAGCTCGGGATAGACGGCGATGTTCTTGCAGACGAGCGCCTCCTCAGGCGCGCTTTTCTTTCTCCTGCGCAGGACGACCCTGACGCGCGCGAGCACCTCGTCCGGCGCAAAGGGCTTTGTGATATAGTCGTCCGCGCCGCCGTCGAGCAGCCCGACCTTGTCGGTGATGCCGTCCTTTGCGGAGAGAATGATGACGGGAATGTCGCTCCCCGGCTCGCCGCGCAGTTTTGCAAGCACCTGCTCCCCCGACATGCCGGGAAGCATGAGATCGGAGAGAATGAGATCGGGCGTCGCGGTCTTGAGCAGGAGCAGTGCCTCCGTCCCCGAATAGGACTGAAGCACGTCATAGCCCGCGCCTGACAGAATACGTTTGAGCAGATCATTGATATCGCTGTCATCCTCGATGACGAGAATACTTTGCCGCATAGTTTTCTCCTTTTGTGTTCTGCACAAGTGTACCACACGGAAGCGGCATTGTCAAATACGTCTATAAAATTTACGGCGCGGCGCACAAGATTGTGCGCCGCGCCGTCCCCCCCATAATGCATTATGCTGCAAAGATGATGCGGATATAGCAGATATTGATGCAGAGATCGTCTGACGTGATGTCCAGCGTCAGCGGGCCGTCCGTGACGGTGATAACCTCGGAGGTTAGCACGGTATTCACTGCCGCGTCCGTGAAGATCGCCTCGCCGTTCGCCGTCACCGTGGGAGCCTTGGAACAGTTCCAGGGATCGGTGAAGTACATTTCGACGACATACTCCCCTTCCGGAAGTTCAAAGGAGTATTGCAGATTCCTTGCGACGCCGCTCTCGTACTGGTTCTTGGTATAGTGTAAGGGAAAAATACGAACCACGCTTTTGGCGGCGCCCTTTCGGCATCTTTCCGCTCATCTTCCTTGCAATACTTGGGTATTGCGGCGTCATCGCGTCGCGGCAAGGCGCATTTTGCGAAAGTTCGGCTTACGCCAAACATTGCGCTTTGATCGCCTGCCGCTCCTTTTTCTCAAAATTCTTCATAAAGAATTTTGAGAAGAAGCTGAGGTACTCGCCAAAAGTGCTGCGCAATCAAAAGCGGCAAGATGTGCGTCTCAGACGCGGCGAAGTCCGCAGCGCGTGCCTGGTGGCACGGGCAAGGGCTTCAACAAAGTATGAGCGTACAGTTTCCGCTTTTGATCGGGTTCGCATTACTCCCTTACACTATAGCGGTTGGACTCCGTCTTGGAGACGCCGTCGCCGCTGATGTATTCATTCGCCCAGGTGCTGTTGGTGCCAAAACCCTTGCCCGCCACAGGCGCGCCTGCGATATTATCGGGATGATCGTCGACCAGTCCCCAGGTACCGAGGTCGCCTATTACCTCAACTTCCCCGATCCGCACAGCTTTGCCCGCTTTTTTAAGACGATGACGGGAAAAACGGCGACGCAGTTCCGGGAAGAGCAGTCGGTCTCTCCCCCGAAGCCGGCGCCCGAAATATAAATGGAGCGCGAAAATTCTGCATACAAAAAAATGAGCTCGGCGATACCGGGCTCGGTTATGCTTTTTTCTGTTGTATCGTCATAATTTTGCGGCGCGCTGCAATCATGCAGCGCGCCGCATATAAAAGATTTTACCTGACGATCTTGCGCCAGCCGTAGGGATCGGACGTCCGACCGTACTGAATACCCGTGATGGTATCGTAGAGCATCTTGGTGATCTCCCCCATCTTGCCGCCGTTGATGACGTAGTCCTTGTCCTTATAGCGGATGAGCCCGACGGGCGAGATGACCGCCGCCGTACCCGTGCCGAACGCCTCGTCCAGCGTGCCGTTTTCGGACGCCTCCAGCACCTCGTCAATGGAGATGCGGCGCTCGGTGACAGGGATGCCCTTGTCCTTTAAGACCTGGATGCAGCTCTTCCTGGTGATGCCGGGCAGGATGGAGCCGACGAGCGCGGGCGTGATGACCTCGCCGCCGATGACGAAGAACATATTCATGCTGCCCACTTCTTCGACATACTTCTTCTCCTTGGCGTCCAGCCAGAGGACCTGATCGAAGCCCTTCTCCTCCGCCTCTTCGCCTGCCTTCATGGACGCGGCGTAGTTGCCAAGGCACTTTGCCTCGCCCGTGCCGCCCAGCGTCGCGCGGGTGTAGTAGTCCTCGACGACGAGCTTGGTCGGTTCCAGCCCGTGCGCATAGTAACTGCCGACGGGCGAGAGGATGATGAAGAACAGGTACTCCGTGGACGCGTGCACGCCGAGCATGATGCGCGTCGCGACGATGGTCGGGCGAATGTAGAGCGCCGTGCCGGGCAGGGTCGGGATCCAGTCCTTCTCCAGTTTCAGAAGTTCCTCCAGTCCCTCTTCGACGACATCCTCGGGAAAGTTGGGGATGCACATTCTCGTTGCGGAACGGTTCATGCGCGCCCAGTTCTCCTCGGGACGGAATACGGCGATGGAGCCGTCGGGCTGCTTGAATGCCTTCATGCCCTCGAAGATGCCCTGCGCATAGTGGAAAATGCTCGTCGCAAGGTCGAACGGTTTGGGTTCGTTGGGTTCAATTTTTGCATCGTGCCAGCCCTTCTCGGCGGTGTACTTCATTGTGAACATATAGTCGGTGAAGTAGTGACCGAAGCCGAGCGAGTTATCAAACACGGGTTTTTCCTTGAGCTGCTTTCTTTTGATGATCTCCATACGAATACCTCGAAGGCTTGATTTCTTCCTATTATACTCCGCTTTTTTCTATTTATCAAGCGGAAAAGGCGAAAAATATGATTTCCCGCGCAAAATCTCCGCTCTGCCGAGGAGCATATCGCTGCAGCGCGCGCAGAAGTCATCCACGTTCTCCTCGCGGACGGCGACTGTGAAGTACGCCTTCTCCGCAAACGTCCTGTCAAGCACGTTTGCGCCCTCCAGAAAGCGGGTGAGCGCGTTGACTTCGGGGTAGTTGACGGCGATCGTCACCTCGACGCAGACGGCGTATTCGCAGATCTTCGCCCGCTCCAGCGCCTCCGCGGCGCTCGAGGAATACGCGCGCGTCAGTCCGCCCGCCCCCAGCTTGATGCCGCCGAAGTAGCGCACGACCGCAACGCCCGTCTCAAACAGCTTGCGCGCGCGGATGACCCCGAGAATGGGCATGCCCGCCGTCCCCTGCGGCTCGCCGTCATCCGAAAAGCGCATGAGATTGCCGATGCGGTCTGCGACGAACGCATAGCACACATGGGTCGCAAGCGGGTGCTGTGCGCGGACTTCCGCCAAAAAGGCGCGCGCCGCCGCCTCATCCTCCGTGTGCGCGACGTAGGTGAGAAAGCGCGACTTTTCGATGACCTTCTCGTACGAAGAGGGTTTTGCGACGCTCAGGTAGCTCACTGCACGCTGACCTTTAAGCGCACCTTCTTGCCCTTGAACAGTGTGAAGGGCGACGGGGGCAGCGGCGCGTTGACGTCCGTGACCTTCTCGCCGTTGATCGTGACGCCTCCCTGTTCGACGAGACGGCGCGCCTCGCCGTTGGACTTGCACACGCCCGTCGCGACGAGCGCCTGCAGCACCGTCTGCGTATCGGCAGAAATGACCTTTTCGGGCATCTCGCCCTCGCCGCCGAAGGCGGCCTTCGCCTGCGCGCGGACGGCGTCCGCGTTTTCCTGCCCGTGCACCATCTTGGTCAGCTCGTAGGCGAGCACTTCCTTGGCGGCGTTCATGCGCTCGTCCTGATAGCGCGTCAATTCCGCGATCTCGTCAAGGGGCAGGAAGGTGAGAAGCTTCAGGCACTTCTCAACGTCCGCGTCGGCGGTGTTGCGCCAGTACTGATAGAACTCATAGGGCGAGGTCTTGTTCTCGTCCAGCCAGACAGCGCCCTTCTGCGTCTTGCCCATCTTCTTGCCCTCGCTCGTCGTGAGCAGGGTAAAGGTCATGGCAAACGCGGGCTTTTGCTCCTTGCGGCGGATGAGGTCGGCGCCTGCGAGGATATTGCTCCACTGGTCGTCGCCGCCCAGCTCCAGCGCGCAGCCGTACTTTTTGAAGAGCACCAGGAAGTCGTATGCCTGCATGAGCATGTAGTTGAACTCCAGGAAGGAGAGCCCGCGCTCCATGCGCGACTTGAAGCACTCCGCCGTGAGCATCTTGTTGACGGAGAAGTGCACGCCGATATCGCGCAGAAAGTCGATATAGTTGAGGTTTAACAGCCAGTCGGCATTGTTGACGATGATCGCGCCGTTCTCCCCTTCAAAGGAGATGAAGCGGGACATCTGCTTTTTGAAGCACTCGACGTGATAGGCGATGGTCTCCTTGGTCATCATCGAGCGCATATCCGTCCTGCCCGAGGGATCGCCGATCATTGCCGTCCCGCCGCCGATGAGGATGATGGGCTTGTGCCCCGCGTCCTGCATGTGCTTCATGGCGATGAGCTGCATGAAGTGACCGACGTGCAGACTGTCCGCCGTCGGGTCAAAGCCGATATAAAAGGGCACGCTCTCCGCGCCGAGCTTTTCATACAGCTCATCTTCGTATACCGTCTGTTTGATAAATCCCCGCGCACGCAGGGTGTCCATCACGTTCTGCATTTTCGTCTCCTTATACTGCCCGTCTGTAACAAAAAAAGCGGTCTGCACGCGCAAACCACTTCCCAGCCTTCGATCTACGCGCGAAAAGAGTATTACGCAACAACGTAATACGCGTAGCCGTAAATTGCAACTGCGAGCGAATGTTTCATGCTTTTATTATACGCCCCTTTTGCGTCTTTGTCAAACGCTTGCACTGTATTCATGCAAAATTCAGCGTATTTTCCGACGGCTCGCCCAATCCCTTCATCGCAAGAAAGCGGGACAGGACGCGCTCCGCCGTCATATCGTCTGCGAGGCGGGCGCGGAGAGCTGCATTGCGTCGCTCTCTTGCTTCGCGGCGCAGAATATCCAGTTGCTTGTCCATAGAGAGCTTGTTCATACTCCCTATTGTACGCATCAAACTTGACAGATATTGTCATATATGCTAAAATTGTTTCAAGAATTTTTTGCGTTATTTCCGAGGAAAAGCCGATGAAGTACCAGATCATGATGGACATCTTCTTTACCCTGCTCAAAAAGAGGCACACGAGCGCAACCGAGCTTGCCGCGCGCTACAACGTTTCCCCCCGCACCATCTACCGCTATATCGACGAGATGACCGTCGCGGGCATTCCCATCGACGTCTCGCGCGGGGCGGGCGGCGGCATCTATATTTCGGATGCCTACAAGCTTCCGCGCGGGTTTATGACGCGGGAGGAGTATGACCGCGCGATCGGGGCAATGCGCGCCATGGAGAGTGAGCTCGGCGATCCCGTCCTGCAATCGGCGATCGAAAAACTCTCCTCCCAGAGAAAGCGGGAGAGCAGCGACGACGCGCTCTCCGGCAATATCCTTGTGGACAGCGGCGCATGGGGCAGCGAACAAAAATTTTCTGACAAACTGCGGCTCATCTCCAAGGCGACGGAGGAGCATGAGGCATTGGAGATCGACTACGTTGCGCGCGACGGAAAACGCACGCGCCGCGTCATTTTGCCCCACCTGCTCGTCTATAAGCAGAATATCTGGTATGTGTATGCGTTCTGCCGCCTTCGGGAGGAATTCCGCCTGTTCAAGATCGGGCGCATGCGCTCCATCTATCTGACGGGCGAGACCTTCCAGCCCATCCCCTTTTCCAAAAAGGATGTGCCTCTTTCCTTCTGGACGGACGGCGAAAAGTGCGTGGAGGCACGCTTTCGCATCTTAAAAGAGGTGCTGCCCTTTGCCGAGGAGTGGCTGGGCATTGAGAATGTGTACGAGCGGGAGGGAAACTTCTATGCGGACGTGACGCTCCCGGACGACGAATCGCTCATCGGCAAGATCTTATCTGCGGGCGCGGGCTTTCAGGTCCTCTCCCCCGTCTCGCTCGCCGACCGCGTAAAAGCCGAGGCAAAGAAAATTTTCGAGAGTTATTGAAAAATATAGAAATATGGGCTGCCTCCAAAATGGAAACAGCCCATATTTCATAATCCCTGAAATTCCGCAACGACTGTAAGCGTAGGCGTTGTTACTGTTCTTTGTGCAACTGTTCCGTCCGCTGTGCGATAAGAGAAGGTGTATGTCACTTGTACTTCCACCGTCATCTCATCCCTGCCCGATGCATTGATCGTAGCGCTTGCCGACGAAAGATAACGATATTCGGAAACACTTGCCGTGCGCTCCTGATTATCGAACATAAAAACCCTGGCGAGCTTAAATACATACATCGTTGAGACACTCACACTGCTGTCAGTATCAGTCAGCGCTCCCGCAATCTTTCCTCCGGAGATTTCTACGGTTGCCGAATGATCGTATTTGCTATTATACCAACTCCCGCCATTCTTGACCTTAGACTTCCCTGTAACATTTGCTTGTAAATTACTCATCCAAAGTGCAGAGACCGTGGTCTCGTTGCCACCGCCCGTATAGGAAAGGCTGGTTACTTCCGTCAAACCATTTTCACCCACCATGTACCAACCGAGGAAGGTATAGCCATCCGCAGCAGGCGTCTCGAGCGTATAGGTCATGTCGAACGTGGCTTCCGCAGTCGTAACGTTTGTTGCCTCGCCCAGCGTGAAGGCAACGCCGTTGCTCGTATAGATGACCGTGTCGGGCGTAAGCGGGATGAGGATGGTCGCGCCGTTTGCAAGCAGATCAAGTTCCGTCCCATTCCAAGCCACCTGCGAATCGCCGACCACAGCGCCGAGATCAAACACATTGTTTTGCGTGCCGACCGTGAACGTATGGCTGCTTTCTCCCCACCTGATCTCAACCTTGGCGTCATAATCCATCTGCATCGCAAGGGTATAGCTGCCGTCTGCTTGCAGCGTCCAATCATCGCCCAACTTTTCGGGAGAGACAAATGTTACGTCATAGCGTTTCGGCGTATATGCTGCCGAGATCGTCCCGTCCTCCGCGATCGAATCGCTCCAGGCAAGCGTGTAACCCTCGCGCGCATACCCGCTCAAATCGGGATAGGAAAGCTGCGAAAGCATGGAACTGCCATTATACCACACTGTCTGCTCGCCGAGCACTTCGCCCTCCAGCGTATAGCGGATGGTCTTTTGTTCAGGGACAATGTAATAATTCTCTGCCTGCGCAGACCAGTCATAGGACGCGAAATCGACATTCTCAAATTGAGCGGCGATATCGTCTGTGAGGTCGGAGTACCCTTCTTCCCATGTGTTCATCGGGTTGCGGAAGGCAAGGTTTGCCGTGAGATCGATAATACTCACAAGTTTTGTGGTAACATCGAGCGTGCGCAAAACGTTGTCTGTCCCGTTGTACTGCTCCGAACCGAGCGTAATACCGATATCGGAGAGAACGCTGTCCGTCAGGTAGTTGCCGTTCATCGTGAGCACCCAATTTCCGCCCGTTCCGTCCGCCTTGGCAGTATAGCTGTACGATTTGAGGTAGTTATACAGCACAACACCGTAGTCCTCAATCACTGTCTCCGGAGGTGTGCTGCCCGGTTTGATCTGAGAGGCAATTAAATCTGTCAGATTGAGAATGTATTTGAGCTGGTTTAAAATATCTGCAAAGAAGCTGCTCAACGGCATGACGCGATAGTTCACGATATTACAATCCGTCCATCCGAGGCCAAGACGAGTCGTCTGTGTGCGCCTCATGTATGCCATGCCGTCAAAGATGGTCATCTCAAATGTCGTATCGCCGTTGGTGACACCAAAAACTGCAGGAATTTCCAGCTTTATGTTGGCAGAAATATTGCCGTTTTCATCAAGGGAGACAGAAATACCCGGAATTTGCGCCGTAATATTCAAAATCCCTATCACTGAAACCGTTGCCGTGCCGCTGATATAGAAGCTGTCATTGAGCGCGTAGCCGTCCTGCGTTTTATTCGTTGCGGAGAGCGCAAGGGACTTCAGCAGATCGTCCACGCCCGCGAAGGTGTAGTTTTGATAGTTTGCAAAGGTGATGTTTGCGATCTGCTCGCCGCTCTGCGTGACGGTTGCAACGTTGCCGTCATTGACAAGCGTGAGCGACGCATAATCAAAGGCAAAGGGAATGCTCGTGCGCTCCGCGTTGTTGTTGCCGTAGATATTGGACAGCGCGATCGCCGTGAGGTAGCTCTCACCCTCCCTGTCCGTCTTGCTCATGGTAATGGTGAGCGGCTGCATCCCCTCCCCGCCAAAGACGAGGTCGGAATTGAGCCGGAGCGTGAACTGCACTTCGCCGTTGTCGCCATAACTGAGCCCGAACGATTTGAGATAGGCAGCAGGATCGACCGCCATACTGCCGAGGTCGACGTCCTCCAGCGCGCCGCTGACGGTATCCGAGACGCCCCCAAGCATCGTTTCGAGCTTTTCCCTGATACCGAGCGTGTTCATCAGCATATCGCCGACCGCCGCAAACTGTCCCGCCTCGTCCGGCGTGAGCCATTTGTCGACGAGGTATTCATCCAGCACGGTAAAGAGCGCCGCAACCGCTTTTTCCGGCACGCCCATGCCAACGAGGAACTTATCCAGCACGCCGCCCTCTCCGCCGACCAGCGACAGCCCGCCCGAGAGTAGGGTCATCACGTCGCTTGCCGAAACCGCAAAGCGCAGCGGGTTGGACGCCGTGTTACTGTCAGGCAGGAACTTGGAGAGGCTGACAAAGAATTCGAGCTCACGATCGCCGTTGGAATCAAGCATCCAGAATTCAAAGTTGAGATCGGTGCCCGCTTCGTCCTTCTCATCCAGAAGTAGATTGAAGTAGAGGTAGGCATCGGGATCGACGGTGATCACCTTGCCCTGCGTATCCACGACGATCGGGAAGCCCGCGCCGCTAAGCCCCGAATGATAGACGAGCTTTCCGTTGATCGTAAACTTGGTGCTTTCGTCCGCCGTATTGACGGTGACGCCGTCCGTAAAGGCAATGGACAGATCGGGGGAAGCGAGCGTGCCCACCGCCGCGCCGACAAAATCAATGAGTTCGCAGAGATCGCGCACCGTAAGATATTCGCGCTGCACCTGCACGGTCTCCCCTTCGGATGCGCAAACCTGAAGCATGCCGCCGAGGGACACGCCGCCCAGTGCAAAATCGTTCACATAGAGTGCCACGCCGCGCTGCGCCATGCACAGATCGAGGACCGCGCCGCTCAAAGTGATGGTCGCAATGCTGCCCTCCCGATCGGATGCGCCACCCAATTTGAGCTGCTGAAGCAGGGACTGCAAATCGAGCGATGCCAAAAGGTCGGTGACCGCAGCTCCCGCACCCAGCTGCGAACCAAGCTCCTCCGCCTGTGCGGGAAGGAAACTTCCGTTTGCCGCCGAGCGGTTGACAATTTCGGCAATGCGCGCATACACGTCCGCGAAGGTGGCCTTGAGATCCTCCAGTTCGCTGTAGGAAAGTTCCACCGCAAGCGTGCCGAACACAATGCGGACGCGGTTTTCGTTTGCGTCGACGCTGACGGAGAGCTTCGTCTCGCCCACCGTCACCGTGAGATCGGCGCAGAGGGCGATCCCGTTCTTCCAGGAGAGCACGCCGTTCTCAACGGCAACATCGAGCGCAAGATCGCCGTAGACGACGTCAAGGGAGCCGCTGAGCGCAATTTCCTGCTTTGTGAGGACAGTCATGATCTCGTCAAACAGAGGCGTGACGTCCACATAGTTACGATAGGAACCGCCGTCCACTTCAAAGGGCACGCCGGGAGAGAGGGATAGGGTCAGCCCGAGCGCCTCGATGCGCACGCCGCGCGAAAACAGGCTGAGCTGCACGTCGCCGAGCGCCAGATCGATTCCGAAGAGGGACAACAGCTGCGTCGCATCCGCACGGATGCCGTCCTCCGTGACAGTCAACAGCGTAGAGAGATCGAGCGAAAGCAGCTTGGTCAAAAGCTCCTGCACGTCAATGCTCTCATCCGTCTGCGGCATGTCGCCGAGCAGCTCAGAGAGGAACGCCGTCAGTTCGGAAGCCGTCGCGCGGATCCTGATGCCGTCAAAATTGCAGAAGATATCGCCGTCGGGGTCGTATGCAAAGGAAAGACCCTTGCGTACACCTTTAACGTCAATGTTCATGCCGCATGCCACGCTCTCAGATGCAAGGTCGAAAGCGAGAGCGCCTGCAAGGCGGATGTCCTCATCGGGTGACGTGTAAGAGATTTCCAGCATCCATGCCTTCGCCTGCACAAGTTGCATGATCGCCTCGATCCAGGGCACCGCGTCCACATAGTCCGTATAGTCCCCTGCCGTGACCGTGAACGCCTCACCAGGTGCAAGTGCAATGTCCGCTCCAAGCGCGGAGACAGAAACCCCGTTCTCCGTGCGCGTGACTTCCACCTCACCGATGCTCAGATCCACCCCGAGGAGTGCAAGCAACTGCGTCGCATCCAACGTAATGCCGTCGTTCGTGAGCGTGATCACTTCCGACAGATCGAGCGAGAAAAGCGCCGTGAGCAATTCGTAGGTGTCGACGTTTGTTTCGGGTGTTTTAACGGTGAACAGCCCGCCGAGCAGGTCCATGACCTCTGCAACGGACGCCTTTACTTTGATGCCGTCCACTGCAAGATAGACAATATGTTCGCCGCTTACCTGCGTATAGGCAAAGGTAATATTCTTGGTAATTCCGTTCCAGGTGACAGCAGCCTCGCCCTTGACGGACAGCGTCGCAAAATCCAGTTCCAGCGTACCATTGACGGCGAGCTCTTCCGTCTCGTATGCGACATCTGCTTCCAGGGCCTGAGCGGTAGCAAGCGATGCGACCGCCTCCAGCCAGGGCACCACGTCCACATAGTCCGTATAGTCCCCTGCCGTGACCGTGAACGCCTCACCGGGTGCAAGTGCAATGTCCGCTCCAAGCGCGGAGACAGAAACCCCGTTCTCCGTGCGCGTGACTTCCACCTCACCGATGCTCAGATCCACCCCGAGGAGTGCAAGCAACTGCGTCGCATCCAACGTAATGCCGTCGTTCGTGAGCGTGATCACTTCCGACAGATCGAGCGAGAAAAGCGCCGTGAGCAATTCGTAGGTGTCGACGTTTGTTTCGGGTGTTTTAACGGTGAACAGCCCGCCGAGCAGGTCCATGACCTCTGCAACGGACGCCTTTACTTTGATGCCGTCCACTGCAAGATAGACAATATGTTCGCCGCTTACCTGCGTATAGGCAAAGGTAATATTCTTGGTAATTCCGTTCCAGGTGACAGCAGCCTCGCCCTTGACGGACAGCGTCGCAAAATCCAGTTCCAGCGTACCATTGACGGCGAGCTCTTCCGTCTCGTATGCGACATCTGCTTCCAGGGCCTGAGCGGTAGCAAGCGATGCGACCGCCTCCAGCCAGGGGCCGACGTCCACATAGTCCGCATAGTCCTCTGCCTTGACCGTGAACGCCTCACCGGGTGCAAGTGCAATGTCCGCACCAAGCGCGGAGACAGAAACCCCGTTCTCCGTTTCGCCGATCGTCACGTCGCCGAGATCAAGCGAGACGCCCAGCGCCGCCAGAAGTTGCCCTGCCGCGATTGTAACCCCCTCCTCCGAGGTGGAGACCATAGATGCAAGGTCGAGCGAGAGAAGTGTATCGATGAGCGACGCCGCGTCGACGGAAGCCTCCGGCATGGCGAGCGATGCGCCGAGGAGATCGGTGACGATTTCCATCACATCGCTGACAGCGACGCGCACCTTCACGCCGTCCATGGCAAGATAGACGACGGACGCATCACTCTGATAGGCGAAATCAAGCGTCTTTTGCGCGCCGTTGAAGGCAAGATCGAGCGAGCCGCGCACGGAGAGAGAGGCAAAATCCAGCGCGACATTTCCGCGCAGTGCAATGTCTCCGATCTCCGTCGGAAGAGTGAAAGCAAGATCGACATCCATCGCGTCGCCCGTGACAAGGTCCGCAAGCTTGAGAACCATGCCTGTGAGGTCGGAATAGGTGGCAGGATCTCCCACTTCGGGAACGGACGCGGACGAATAGGAAAGTTCTGCGCCCACCTGCATGCCCGCAAGCGTCAGCTGCGTCGTGACGCTGTCCAGAGAGACAGTCTTGCCGTCCTCTGCGATATCAAAGGCAAAATCGACGGGAAGTTCCATGCCCGAGATCGTGAGCACAGAGGAAAGCGCTGCGCTTCTATTATCCTGCGCGACGGTGAACGTACCGCTGCCCAGCTGCTCTAAGAGCGCATCGGTATCCGGCGCGCTGCCGTCCCCCTCACCCGTCATTGCCGTAAACAGTGTCGCAAACTGCATGGGATCGAGCGAACCACGGAAATTGTCGCCGATGCGAAGATAGACGTCCTCGCCCGTATAGGCAACATAAAGCGCTCCGATCTGCGCGCGCACTTCCATAGAGGAAAGGTCAGCCGCGTTGACATAGACGAGCCCTTCGACCGCCCTCTCATCGAGCGTCAGCCCGAGGCGGAAGGTGGCAGGGCCCTGCAAAACAGGCGCAAACGCCGACGAAAGGCAACCCGCCGCCGTCACCGGGCTTTCCTCCTCCGCGCCCGTCGCCGGCTTGGAGGCATACTCGGAATAGTAGTCCTCATAGACGGTCGATTCCGCCTTCTCGGTGCCGTACTCGTATGCCGTATGATAGGTCGCGCGGCAGCCGACGGAGATGCCCATCGTGGCGGTATAGCTCTCGTCGATATCCGAGGCGAGCACCTGCCAGGTGGAATCAAAGGTATAGGTGACGGTGATATACTCAAAGGTGGGCAGCCCCGTGAGTCCGCCCGTCGTCATCATCTGGTTGACATAGTAGGCGGGCGCCTTGTCGGTCGCGGGGTCGAGATAGTAGGTCTGCGAATAGGTGCCGTCGCCGTTGCTGACGACTTCCTCCGCGCCCAGGAGCGTATCCTCATTGATGACATACACGGAGAACTCCGTGCCGGGAAGTCCGCGCGATGCCTTGAAGTCATCGATGGTCATATTGCCGGCAGGATCCCCCGTCTGCCATTCGGTATCCAGTCCGTTATAGGTGGAAGGTCCGCCCGCCGCGTCCCGCCAGATGACGCGGTCGCCGACATAGCAGAACTGGCGCGCGGAATTGACCATGCTCGAACGGGTGATGTCCGTCTGAACGAGCACGCCGCCACTATACTGTTTCCAGGTGTTGACCTGCTGGGTGAGCATCGTATCGACCGTGCCGCTCATCTCCGAATAGTAGTTGGTCTGCGCACGGAAGCGGGTGTTCATGTAGCCGATATTCTCCAGCGCGCTGTGCATATCGGGCGTGGAGCCGTCCGTCGGAAGCTCATACGAAACGGTGACGAACCCCTCCTCCACCGTATTGGGCGCCGCCTTGTTGAAAAAGAGCGCGTTGACTGCGAACGTGCCGCCCACCAGGACGGCGCAGGCGGCAACGCCTGCAAGCCCCTTGACGAGGCGGCGATGATGCTTCGCCTTGAGACGAAGCCCGTTCTTCTTTCGTACCGCCTTGGGAATGTCGCTTCCCTGTAATTCGGAAAGTCCGTTTTCCTGCTGCGTACGCTGTGTTTTCATACCCTATCTCCAATCCGCAGAATGCCTGCAGTACTGTAACATTTTAGTATGACAACAGTTTATCATCCCATGCGGATAATGTCAACAAAATATATGACATTTTTCATAATTGCACAAAAATTCTTTCACGGTCTTACCATAGTATAGTAAAAAATTTGTCTGCACAAAAAAAAGACGGGCACGTGCCCGTCATGGAAAATAATGACTAGCTTTTTTCTTCGGTGAGAATGCGCACAAGCCGATCTTCGCACGGCGAATGCGCAAAGAAGTCGCGCGGCACCGCTCCTTCCACGGCCAGATCGGAAACGATGCGCCCGTGCTTCAGGACGACGGCACGATGTGCGAGCGTCGCTGCCTCGTGCACATCGTGTGTGACAAAGACGATGGTGTTTTTCGACTGCGCCCAGAGGGACGCGACCAGTTCGATGAGCGACTTTTTGAGCGAGAGGTCGAGGGAAGCGAACGGCTCGTCCATGAGGAGCATTTCATGCGGGTACAAAAATGCGCGCGCGATCGCGACGCGCTGCCGCTCCCCGCCCGAGAGCTCGTGCGGGTACGCCCTCTCCCGCCCCGCAAGCCCCACCTTTGCAAGCATCTCGTCTGCCGTAGCATGCATAGCCTTGGGCAGCACGAATTGAAGGTTTTGCCCGGCAGTCAGATTGGGCAGGAGCTTGGGCGACTGGAAGAGATAGGAGCAAGCCTTTCTCCCCTCCACACTGCCCTCGAACGCGGTCTGTCCTGCGAGGACGTTGAGAAGCGTCGTCTTTCCCGCGCCGCTCTCGCCCAGAATGGCGGTGATCTCCCCCTCGTTCAATGTAAGCGAAATATCGTCGAGCGCGGTGATCCGATCATATTTCTTGCATACGTTCCTTAAAATCATGTCCGCCACCTCACGATCAGCCGATAGGAAAGCCAGCACAGTCCCTCCAACGCGAAGCCCATGAGCAGGACAAGCAGGGTGAGCGCCATGAGCCGCGGCATGTTGAGGTACATCTGCGCATCCTGCATCATGCCGCCCAGCGAACGATAGGTGCTGGCGAGCACTTCGCCCGAGATGACGACCTTGAGCCCCAGCGAAAAGATGCCCCCCGCCTGCTTGAGCATGACAGGCGCGGCGAGCGGGAGATACATTTTTCCGATGCGCCTTAGTAGCGGCACGCGGAAGGCGCGCGTAAGTTCGCCGTAGTTCTCCCCGACCTCGTCCAATGCGGCGAGCGCGGCGGCGTAGACGGCGGGAAACAGAACGAGCGCAGAGACGATGACGGGCACCATGTTGGGCGTCGTCCATAACAGCAGCATCAGAATGACTGCCATCGTCGGCACTGTGCGCACGACGGAGATGATGGGCGCAAAGAAGGCGCGAAGCCCCTTTACAAGATGCGCGCAGACCGCCATGACGATGCCGAGCGCCATGGACGCGAGGAACGCCCACAGCGTCCTTAAGAAAGTGTTCCAAAAGGCACGCCAAAAGGACGCATCGGTAAGAATGCGTCCCATTTCAGCAAATGCGTCCCAAAAGGAGGGAAGCACATATTCATTGCGCACAATGTAATAGGCGACGATCCACGCAAGCCAGAGCGCGACGATCGCCGTCAGAGACAGGAGCGCATTCTGATACTTCTTTGCAGGCTTCACGGCTGATAGTAGAAGGCGTCCGAAACAGCCGAGGTAAATTCGGGGCTGATCTCGATCAGCTCTGCAAGGAAGGCGTTGACGCGCTCCTTGCATTCCTGCGCGGGCGTAAAGCGCACCGAGCAGTTGGCGATGACCGCGCTCGTCAGGTTGTTGGCGTTGAGCGAAGGCGTCATGCCCTCGGTGTACTTGTCCTCAAGCCGCGCAACGACATCGGAGGCATCCGCCTCGGCGAGGAACTGCGCGCTCCCCTCCATGTATCCGATCATATCTTCGACCATTGCGGCGCCGTATGAGTGCCCGATAACGGAGGTCTTTGCCACGAGCACCGCCTGCGGATAGCCCGTGCCGTCGCCGTAAAGTTCCTGCAGGCTGCCTGCAAGCCGGAAGGGATTGGCGCTTGCCGCCGTCCCGTTTAGTTTAGCGGTCGCAGCGGGTTCAGGGCAGAGATAGTAATCGCACCCGCCTGCGGGCGTGACGCCCGTCGCCGCGTCCTGAATGCCTTGCAGGTTGACCATATCATCGGAGGGCAGGACCTCGCTGGAGAGGATCTGATAGTCGAGGTTATTTGCTTTCAGCACCGTCTGGAAGGTCAGTCCGGGCACGTTGTTCAGCTGGACGACGCCCACCGTCTTCCCGATGAGCACGTCGAGATTATCCGTCGTGAGCTCCACATTGTCTCCCGTCGTGAGGAAGTACATGTTTCCGTTGGTGACGGTGCCCAGCATCTGATAGGTCTCGCCCGTGCCGAGCAGATTTGCCGCCGCATTGACGGGCAGGACGCAGAAGTCCGCCGCGGGCACATCGCCCGTCACCTGCGCCGCGATCGTGTTCGACGCGACGATATGGAACTCAAAGCTGCCGTCCGTCGACTTGTCGATGGCGTTTGCAAGCGCCAAAGCGGGCGCGCCGTCGGGCGCGTAGACGGTATAGACAGGCGGATCGGGCTGGGCGTTTCCACCGCCGCCATTTCCACCGCCGTTGTTTCCGGTGTTGTCGTTCTCCGCGGGCGTACAAGCTGCAAATGCAACGAGTGTTGCCGCGCTCATGGCGAGCGCCATAGTTCCCATAAATAATTTTTTCATACATTCCTCCAAAATTTTTACCTGAACAATGCCTTTGCCGTGACGCCTTCCAGCTTTCCGATCTTGCCCGTGAGGGCGTTGACCGCCGCGGAGGGCGCGTCCAGCACGACGCACAGAACGGAAACATTCCGCTCCCGATAGGGTATTCCCATGCGCCCGACGACGTATTCCCCGTACTCGGAGAGATAGCCGTTGACCTTTTCCGCCTCCTTCCTGTCCCCGACGAGGATGGAGAGCACACACAGCCGCTTTTCTTCCATCTGTCACCTTCTCATGCCTTACAACGATATAACGTACGATGCGCCCCTTTTGCTCACCGCAAAAATGTTTGCATCAAAAAATCCCCATGCCCGCGCGGACATGGGGAGACGGCGCACCGAATGTGCGTATGATTCTCTTCGTCTCCTTTACGGTCAGACCGCTCTTTCCGCTCAGGCAGAAACTATTATACCACAATCAAAGCGGCGCGTCAAGCAGGACGCGCCGCAAATTTTATTCTTTTATCGTGACGATAACTTTTCCGCCCAGCAGCAGGATCATCTTGGCGGCTTCCATGGAATAGACGTCCGCCTCCACTTCCAGCGTCTTGGTCAGGAAGCCGCGCGCCAGCACCTTGACGTACGTTGCGCGCTTGTCAAAGAAGGGAATACGCGCCTTCATCGCATCGATATCGACGTACTCGCCGTCCTCAAAATAGTCGCTGAGTGTATCGATGTTGACGATCGCCGTGCGCGTCTTGTCCGCTACCCTTCCCGAGCGGATGACCTGTCCCTCTGCCTCCTCGTCTGCCATCAGCTCCGCCGCAACAGAGGCGCTCACGCGGTGCTCTGCCTTCGGGTCGGGACGGGGCGCGGGCGTTTCTTCGGGTTCCTCGACAGGTGCAGGCTCCTCCATGGGAGCGGGGTCTTCTGCGGGCACCTCTTCGGGCGCAGGTTCCTCTGCGGGAACTTCCTGCGGCACGGGGTCCTCGGCGGGCTCAGGTTCTTCCACGGGCACGGGAGCCTCCACGGGAAGGGGCACGGGTTCGGGATGCGGCAGCGTTGCAAGTGCCGCAGGCGGCATGACTGCAAGTTGTGCGGACGGCTTGACCGCAAGCGCCGCAGGCGGCATGACGGTTACTGCGACTTCCTGCTCTGCCTCAGTCGCCGCCGGGGCAGGCTGCGCCTCGACCGGCGCGGCGGCGGGCCGCTCCGGGCGTACCCAGCGGATGGTGAGCGATTTTCTGGGCGCGGAGGTATCCGCTTTGTACTTTTTTACACTGCGCACAAAATCAGCGATGACGAGCGCCGCAAGCAACGCCGCGACGATCCCAAGCGCAACCAATAAGACGATCGCATCGGGCGCAAGTAACATGGTGACCATAGCGTATGACCTCCCGTCAAAGGATATATCTATTATACCAAGCGCACCCCCCTGTTGTCAATCCCCCTTTTGAAAATTTCACCGCAGTCGGCAGGATTGCTGCAACGTCGACGGCATTCGCCCCCTTTCGGCAATGCCGAAAGGGGGCGAATCAACTTTTATAACAGGATACAGATGACGCCGCCCCTGCCTTCGTTGACGATGCGCGTGACAGTGCGCCGCATCTTCTTTTGCAGCGGCTCGCTCATGGCGCGGTTCTTGACGGCGAGTTCTCCGCCCAAAAGGTCTTTGAGCGATTTTCCGAACATGTTTGTCTCCCAGGCGCGCGCGGGATCGGTCTCCATGTCCGCCGTGAGCTGCCGCACAAACGCGGCGCTCTGCTCCTCGTTGCCGAGCGCGGGCGAGACCTCCCCCGCCACGTCCACGCGGATGACGTGATAGCTGGGCGCGTCGGCGCGCAGGCTGACCCCCGTCCTTCCGTTTTTCTTGACAAGCGACGGCTGAGCGAGCGTCATTTCGCTCTCCTCGGGCGGGACGATGGAGTAGCCCGTCTCCTGCGCCTCCTCAAACGCCTGCCCGACGCGATCAAAGAGCTGCTTGGCTGCATTGAGCCGCGTGCAGAACTTCATCAGCGTCAGATCGTCCGTGATGGGCGCGCCGCACTGCTCGCCGAGAACGGAATAAAATACGCCCTCCTTGGCGTCGATCGCGCAGTGCACTCTGCCCGTTGCGGCGTCCAGTTCGACGGACCTTGGCGGCAGGAGCCGGTCGCTCTCTGCATACAGCGTATCCAGAAGCGCACAGTCGCTCATCTTATTCAGTCTTGGCGCGACGCTGCGGATGCCTTCCAGCACCTCGGAGACGATCGGGCTGTCCGCGTCGAGGATGCGCATCCAGTCCGGGAGATCGACGTCCACGCAGGACACGGGGAACTCGTACAGCACCCGCTCCAGGACAGAGCTCAACGTCTCACCCGTTGCCGCTTCCACATTGATGGCGAGCACGGGCACAGCGTACTTCTCCTCCAATTCGGCGCGCAGCGGTTCCGCCGCTGCAGGATCGAGGCAGTTAAGCACGATGACGTAGGGTTTGCCGAGCGCTTTTAATTCGCTCTGCGCGCGCTCCTCCACCCCCTCGTAGGCGGAACGGGGAAGTTCGGTGACGCTGCCGTCCGTCGTGACGAGCACGCCGATGGTCGAATGATCGCGGATGACCCGCCGCGTGCCGTCCTCCGCCGCCTCGTTGAAGGGCATGCTCTCCTCGCTCCAGGGCGTCTTGACGAGGCGGGGCATGCCGTTCTCCTCAAAGCCCGTCGCGCCCTCTGCGGGGTAGCCGACGCAGTCGATGAGCCGCACCCGCGCGACGGCGTCCCTGACTTTGATCTCCGCCGCTTCCTCCGGCACGAACTTGGGTTCGGTGGTCATCACCGTTTTCCCGCTCGCCGATTGGGGCAGTTCATCGGTGTACCGCTTTTTCTTGCTGCCCGTGACCTGCGGCAGGACAAGTTCCTGCATGAACTTTTTGATAAAGGTGGACTTCCCCGTTCGGACGGGTCCCACGACGCCGATATAGATCTCGCCGCCCGTCCGCGTCGCGATGTCCTCATAGATGCTGAATGTCTTCATGGCCTCCTCCTGACTCGCCCGATTGCTTTGCATGAATAGCGTATGCGGCGGCGGCGGAGAATATGACAACGGATCATGCCTGCGCCCGCGGTCAGATAATTGACATAACAAAGTGCGTAATGACGCCGCTGCCCGTTTGCTTTGTTTGACATGCAGCGCTGCGTCGCCTATAATAGCATTATGAATATGCAATTCCAAGCTCTCCTCTTCGATCTGGACGGCACGCTCACCGACCCCTTTGAGGGCATCACCGATTCCATCGTCTACGCGCTCGGCAAGTTCGGCATCGCGGTCAAAGACAAGCGCCCGCTCGCCGCGTTTATCGGTCCGCCGCTCGTGCAGTCCTTTTGCGATTATTGCGGTTTTTCCCCGGACGACGCTCTGAAAGCCGTGGACTATTACCGTGAATACTTTGCAGAGAAAGGCATCTTTGAAAATGCCGTCTATGATGGTGTCATCCCCATGCTGGAGGCGCTGAAGGCGCATAGGTATCGGCTGTATATCGCCACATCCAAGCCGGAGGTCTTTGCCGTCCGGATCGTCAAACATTTCGGTATGGCGGAGCTTTTTGACGGCGTTGCGGGCGCGACGCTGGATACGACGCGCAATGAAAAGGCAGACGTCATTGCCTATGCGCTGCGCACCTACGCGGTCACGGCGGACAGCGCGCTCATGATCGGCGACAGAAAGCACGACATTCTCGGCGCAAAGGCGAACGGACTGCGGTCGATGGGCGTTCTCTACGGCTACGGCAGCGAGGAGGAGCTTCGCAACGCGGGCGCAGACATGATCGCAAAGTCACCGCAAGAGATCGCGGAACAGCTCTTATAACATGCAGACAGGAAAAAACAGCGCACCCGTGGGTACGCTGTTTTTTTCTTTGTACTTGGCTTATTCCAGTTCGAACGCGCCTGTGTAGAGCTGATAGTACTTGCCCTTTTGCTCGATGAGCTGATCGTGCGTGCCGCGCTCGATGATGCGTCCGTGCTCCAAAACCATGATGACGTTGGAGTTGCGGACGGTGGAGAGGCGGTGCGCGATGACAAACACCGTTCTGCCCTCCATCAGCTTATCCATGCCGTGCTGGACGATCGCCTCCGTGCGGGTATCGATGGAGCTGGTCGCCTCGTCGAGGATCATGACAGGCGGGTCTGCGACTGCCGCGCGCGCAATGGACAAAAGCTGGCGCTGACCCTGCGAGAGGTTGGAACCGTTCTGGTAGAGCATCGTCTGATACCCTTCGGGCAGGCGGGCGATGAAGTCGTCCGCGCCGACCAGCTTGGCAGCCGCGATGCACTCGTCGTCCGTCGCGTCCAGCCTGCCGTAGCGAATATTGTCCATGACGCTGCCCGTAAAGAGGTTGGTATCCTGCAGGACCATCCCGAGAGACCTTCTCAGGTCCCCCTTCCTGATCTTGTTGATATTGATGCCGTCGTAGCGGATCTTGCCGTCTGCAATATCGTAGAAGCGGGTGAGCAGATTGGTGATGGTCGTCTTGCCCGCGCCCGTCGCGCCGACGAAGGCGACCTTCTGCCCGGGCTTTGCGTACAGGCTGATGTCGTGCAGGACGATCTTTTCGGGAACATAGCCGAAGTCGACGTTGAAGAGCCGCACGTCGCCTTCGAGCTTGGTATAGGTGATGGAGCCGTCCGCCTTGTGCGGGTGCTTCCATGCCCACATGCCCGTGCGCTCGGCGCACTCGGTGAGCTGCCCGTTGACGTAGGTTGCATTGACGAGCGTGACGTAGCCGTCGTCCACTTCGGGCTTTTCGTCGATCAGGTTGATGATACGCTGCGCGCCCGCAAGACCCATGACGACCGAGTTGACCTGGTTGGAGACCTGCCCGATATTGTTGGAGAACTGGCGGGTCGTCTGCAGGAAGGAGACGATGAGCGCGGGTCCGAACAGGAGCAGCTCCTTGACACCGAGCGCCGCGCCGATGCCGACGTTGGATACGCCCTTCACGGCGAGTGCCGCGCCGATAAGCGCCACGATGACGTACATGACGTTGCCGATGTTCGCGATGATGGGCATGAGCATATTGGCGTAGCGGTTCGCCTTATCCGACATTTCAAAATGATAGCCGTTGACCTTGTCGAAGTCGGCTTTCGCCTCCTCCTCATGGCAGAACACCTTGATGACCTTCTGTCCCGCCATCATCTCCTCGACGAAGCCTTCCGTGCGGGCGACCGCACGCTGTGTGGCGAGGAAGAACTTGCTCGCGCCGCCGCCGACGAGTTTGGTGACAAAGACGATGGCGATGATACCGACGAGCACGATGAGCGTGAGATAGAAGCTCGAGTACAGCATGAAGCACAGGAGCGTGAAGCACATGATGCCCGAGATCATGAGCTGCGGGATGGACTGCGCGATCATCTGACGGAGCGTATCGATATCGTTCGTATAATAACTCATGATATCGCCGTGGTTGTGCGTATCGAAGTAACGGATGGGCAGATCCTGCATCCCGTTGAACATCTGCTCGCGCATACTCCGCAGGTACCCCTGCGTGATGATCGCCATGAGCTGGTTGTACACGGCGCCCGCGACGAGCGAGATCGCATACATCCCGATCAGGATGCCGATCTGCTGCGCGACGTAGCCCGAGACCGCGTCCCAGGGCGTGCCTGCCGCGACGCCTTCGAGATAGTCGAAGAGCGGGAGCATAATGAAGGCGGGCAGTGAGGAGATGACCGCGTTGACGACGATGCACACGAGCGCGATGGTCAGCATCCGCGGATAGTAGTGGAAGAGAGACTTGATGAGCCGTTTGACGATCCCCTTCTGCAGAGGCGGCCGCTTTTGCATCTGCTGCTGTTTCATTGCTGTTCGCCTCCTTCTTTTTCTTCTTCCCTTGCCGCGAGCGATGCGGAAAGGCTCTCGCGCAAGGCGGCTTCGTTGGCGGAATCCTGCTCCTTATCGCCGCTGCCCTTGACCTGCGAATAGTACACTTCCGCATAGATCTGGTTGTTTTTGAGCAGTTCCTCGTGCGTGCCGATGCCGTTGATCCTGCCGCCGTCGAGGACGATGATCCTGTCCGCATCCTCGACCGAGGAGATGCGCTGCGCGATGATGATCTTGGTGGTCGAAGGGATATATTCGCGGAATCCCTTGCGGATGAGCGCGTCCGTATGCGTATCGACCGCCGACGTCGAGTCGTCCAGGATGAGGATCTTGGGCTCCTTCAAAAGGGCGCGCGCAATGCAAAGACGCTGCTTCTGCCCGCCCGAGACGTTGGTGCCGCCCTGCTCGATGTAAGTGTCGTAGCCGTCGGGGAAGGAGCGAATGAAGTCGTCCGCCTGCGCCATCTTGCACGCTTCGACGAGCTGTTCGTCCGTCGCCTCCTTGTTGCCCCAGCGCAGGTTCTCCTTGATGGTCCCCGAGAAGAGGACGTTCTTTTGCAGCACGACGGCGACCTGATTGCGCAGGGTCTCCAGATCGTACTCCCTCACGTCGTGTCCGCCCACTTTGACGCAGCCTTCGGAGACGTCGTAGAGACGGGAGATGAGGTTGACGAGCGAGGTCTTGGAAGAACCCGTGCCGCCGATGATGCCGATGGTCTCGCCCGACCTGATGTGCAGGTCGATCCCTTCGAGCACGTCCTTTTCGGCGTTCGCCGCATACTTGAAGGCGACGTTATCAAAGTCGACGGAGCCGTCCGGCACGTCGTAGAGCGGCTGTGCGGGATTGGACAGCGTGCTCTTTTCGTTGAGGATCTCGCAGATACGGCGGGCGGACTCCATAGACATGACGATCATGGCAAAGACCATGGAGAACATCATGAGCGACGAGAGGATCTGCATCCCGTAGACGATGAGCTGGGAGACCTGCTCGGTATGGATGGGATCGGTGCTGCCCGACGATCGGATGATGAAATAGGACCCGATGAAGAGCACGGCGCTCAGCACCCCGTAGAAGCAGAACTGCATGATGGGGTTGTTCCAGGCAAGCAAACGCTCCGCCTTGGTGAACTCCTTGCAGAGCGCACCCGAAGTACGAGCGAACTTCTCCTTTTCATGCTCCTCTCTGACATACGACTTGACAACGCGGATGCCTTTGATGTTCTCCTGCACCGACTCGTTCATATCGTCGTATTTGGGGAACAGCTTTTTGAAGAGCGGCAGCGCCTTGAGCATGATGAGCCCGAGCGCGATGACGAGCACGGGAATGACCGCAAGGAAGATCCATGCAAGATTTCCGCCCATGACAAAAGCCATGACGGCAGCGAAAACGATCATAACCGGGCAGCGGACGGCAATACGGACGATCATCATATACGCCATCTGCAGATTCCAGACATCCGTCGTCATACGCGTGACAAGCGAAGGAGTGGAATACTTATCGATGTTCTCAAAGGAAAACGTCTGGATATTATAAAACATATCCTTTCTGACGTTCTTTGCAAAACCCGCCGAAGCGCGCGCGCAAAAAGCGCCTGCCAATGCACCGGCAGCAAGCGATGCAATCGCCATCGCCACAAGGACGCCGCCCCACATCCACACCTGTCCCATGCCCTCTTCGCCAAGGCGGATCGCGCCGAGAAGCAGCGTGATGATGAAGGGAATAATGCATTCGAGAACGACTTCGATCGTGACGAACAAGGGCGAGAGAATGGACGCCAGCTTGTATTCCCGAATGCATTTCGACAATGTTTTCAGCACTAATTTTCAACCTCCTTTCTCCTTCCCGCCGCTTGCAAATTTCTTCACAATGTTGAAAAAAATCTCATCCAAAGCAAAAAAATAACGCCAAACTTCGCGGGGAATTTCAACGTCTGACTGATAATATTCATATTTTAGCATTTCATCATGACAAAGTCAACTGTTCACGAAACACAAATTACCACTTCACAAAAAAATCACATTTTTAAAGGGCGTCAGGTGCTGTTTTAAGCCTGACGCCCTCTTGTTTACGAGGATGAAACTTCCTGCAAAAATGCCGAAATATCCGTACGCGCGTTCTTATAGTAGCCGATCGCGGCGGACGGGTGACGGTTGTAAAGCCCCGTTACCAGATAGGCAAGATCGTACCCCCACATGGCGCCCGCTTCTTTTAAACGCTGCATGTGCCCCGCTTCGAGAAAGGCGAGCACGGGCGCGAGATCAAAGCGCCCCTTCAGATAGCCAAGCAAAAGCTCGAGCGCGCAGTTGCCCGCGCCGCGCCCCATGCCGCTGACGGTGGCGTCGAGATAGTTGACGCCCGCTGCGTAACAAGTGAGCGTATTGGCAAATGCCAGATTCTGATTGTTGTGCGCGTGGATGCCGATCTCCTTTTTGTACTTCTGCCCGGCAGCCAGGTAGGTCTCGGCGAGCGCGCGAACGCCGTCCGGATAGAGCGCGCCGTAGCTGTCGACGAGATAGATCGCCTTTGCGGGACTGCCGCCCAGCATGTCGAGCGTTCTTTTTACCGTCTCGCCCGACTCCCTGGAGATCGCCATGATATTGACGGTCGTCTCATAGCCAAGCCTGTCGCAGTACTCCAGCATCCCGATCGCCTCGGGAATGGTGTCCGCGTACGTCGCGATGCGGTACATATCGATGGGCGAATTGCCCTTCGCGCAGATATCGCGGCGGAAGTTGCACCGCCCGACGTCCGCCATGCAGGCAAGCTTCATGCGCGAGGTGCGCCCGTCCAAGACCGCGGCGACATCCTCATCGCGGCAGAACTTCCACTTGCCGAACTTGGTTTCATCAAAAATATCCCTGTCCGCCTTGTAACCGACTTCCATGTAGTCCACGCCCGCGGCGAGATCGGCCGCATAGAGTGCGCGCACAAAGTCATCCGAAAAGCGGAAATCGTTGACCAGTCCCCCGTCCCGAAGGGTCGCGTCCACCACTTTGAGCGCGGGGCGCAGGGAAGGCTGCGCCCCGGCTGTTTCCTCTGTCATAGTCCTTTGTTTCTCCTGCCTTTTATTTGTGTCTGCGCTTGAGCTCGGTGCAGACGTCCTCCAGCGTCACCCCTTTGCTCTCCATGAGCACCATGAGGTGATAGGTAAGGTCGGCGATCTCGCGCACCAGCTCGTCCTTGTCCTCGTTCTTGGAAGCGATGACGACTTCCACCGCCTCCTCGCCCATCTTCTGCGCGATCTTATCGATGCCGCGCCCGAAGAGGTACGCCGTATACGAGCCCTCGACGGGGTTCGCCTTCCGGTCGTCCACGACGCGCTCCAGCTCCCCAAGGAAGGTGAGCCCGCCCTTTTTCGTCTCGATGACGGGATCGTGGAAGCAGCTGCGCGCGCCCGTATGGCACGCGGCGCCCGTCTGCTCGATGCCCAGAAGAATACAGTCTCTGTCGCAGTCGAAGGTCGCGGAGACGACCTTCTGCACGTGCCCGCTCGTCTCTCCCTTCTTCCAAAGGCACTTTCTCGAGCGGCTGTAATAGTGCGCATAGCCCGTCTCCAGCGTCTTTGTAAGCGCCTCTTCGTTCATATACGCCTGCATGAGCACTTCGCCCGTCGCATGATCCTGCGCGATCGCGCAGATGAGTCCATGCGATGAAAATTTGACCGTTGACATATCCAGTTGCATTTGTAGATCCTCCTTATATCCCCTCCGCACGCACGGAGACCCCGCGCTCTGCAAGGTAGCATTTCAAATCCCGCATATTGATGATGCCGAAGTGGAAGAGCGAAGCCGCCAGCGCCGCATCGGCTTTCCCTTCGGTAAGGACGTCATAGAAATCCCCCATTTTGCCTGCCCCGCCCGAGGCGATGACGGGCACGTTGACCGCCTCCGCCGCCTGACGGGTGAGTTCGATATCATAGCCTGCCTTGGTGCCGTCGCGGTCCATGCTGGTGAGCAGTACTTCGCCTGCGCCCAGCTCCACCGCTTTGACGATCCAATCGATCGCATCCAGCCCGGTGTTCACTCTGCCGCCATTGAGGTAGACATCGTACCTGCCCGCATCGTTGCGCTTTGCGTCCACCGCGAGCACGACGCACTGCTGCCCGAACTTCATCGCGGCGTCCGTAATGAGCGAAGGCGTTCTGATCGCCGCCGAGTTGACCGCAATCTTGTCCGCCCCGCAGGAGAGCATGCGCCGGAAGTCCTCCGTCGTGCGCATGCCGCCGCCCACGGTGAGGGGCAGAAAGACCTGCTCGCTCGCGCGGGAGATGACGTCCCACATGGGCGAATCGCCGCGGTAGCTCGCCGTGATATCCAGAAAGACGATCTCGTCCGCGCCGAACGCATTATACACCTTTGCCGTCTCGACAGGGTCGCCCGCGTCCGTGAGGTCGACGAAGTTGACCCCCTTGACGACGCGCCCGTCCTTTAAGTCCAGGCAGGGAATTATTCTCTTTCGTACCATGAAAACTCCTTCAGCGCCTCTGCAAGATCGATCGCGCCCGTATAGATGGACCGACCCAGTATAGCGCCGTACACGCCCTTTTCGGCGAGCGCGCGCAGATCGGAGATGCTGCTCACGCCGCCCGAAGCGATGATGTTCAGCCCCGTTTCGCCCATCTTGACGGTATCTTCGACGTTGACGCCCGTGAGCGCCCCGTCCCTGCCGATGTCCGTAAACACCGCGTCGGTGACGCCCAGCGCGCGCGCCTCGCAGCCGAAATCAAAGGCATCCTTTTCGGCAATCTCCGTCCAGCCCCTGACGGCGAGTTTGCCGTCCTTGGCGTCGATGCCCGCGACGATCTTGCCGCCGAAGGTTTCCGCCGCCTCCTTTAACACTTCGGGCTGTTCCACGCACACCGTTCCCAGCACGACGCGGTCCGCGCCCATGCGGAAGCGGTGACGGATGGCCTCCATCGAGCGAAGTCCGCCGCCCGACTGGACGGGCACGCCCAGCGCCGCGATGCGCTCCAGGCTCCTGTGAAAGGTACTCTTCTCCCCAAACGCGCCCGAAAGATCGACGATGTGCAGAATTGTCGCGCCCATGTCCACCCAGCGTTTGGCGCAGTCCACGGGATCGCCGTAGTCGGTGACTTCGCTGCGCTTGCCGTGCAGCAGGCGTACCGCGCGCCCCTCTAAAATATCGATCGCAGGATATAAGATCATGTCACTTGCTCCGCTCGTTACAGCTGCATGAAATTGCGCAGCAGCTGCAGGCCCGCCGCGCCGCTCTTTTCGGGGTGGAACTGGACGCCGTAGACGTTGCCCTTGCCCACCGCCGAGGCATAGACGCGGTAGTATTCCGTCTTGCCGATCGTGAACTCGTCCGTCGTATCGGCATAGTAGCTGTGCACAAAGTAGAACTCCGTCCCCGAGGGAATGCCCGCAAACAGGGGCGAGCGCATCTCTTCCACGCTGTTCCAGCCGATATGCGGGATCTTGCCCTCGGTAAAGCGCACGACCCTGCCGCCGATCAGCCCCAGCCCCGCGTTGACGCCGTCCTCCTCGCTCTCCTGCAGCAAAAACTGCATGCCGAGGCAGATGCCGAGGAGCGGCGTATCCTGCGTGCGGCGCACAATGTAGGGCGCAAGCCCCGTATCATTTAAGTTCTTCATACCCGCGGCGAAGCTTCCGACACCCGGAAGGATGAGCTTTTCGCAGCCGTCCAGCTCGCTCCGATCGGAGGAAATACACGCCCTGCCGCCGAGGTATTCGATCGCCTTTTGCACCGAGCGCAGATTGCCCATGCCGTAGTCGATGATGCCGATCATTCCAGCATCCCCTTGGACGAGGGCACCTTGTCCGAGACGACGCGCACGGCGTCGCGGATGCACAGCGCAAGCGCCTTGAAGATCGCCTCCGCCATGTGGTGACGGTTGCCCGTACTCAGAATTTTAACGTAGAGATTGCAGCCCGCGTGCGAAGCAAAGGCGCGCAGGAACTCTTCGATCAGTTCCATATCGAAGTTGCCCACCTTGCCCGAGAGTTCATTGGGGAAGATGATAGCCGATCTGCCGCTGAAGTCGACGGCGACCTGCGCCGCGGTCTCGTCCATCGGGACGAGCCTGTCCGCAAAGCGCGCGATGCCCTTCTTGTCGCCCAGCGCCTGACGGATGCAGTCGCCCAGCGCGATACCCACGTCCTCGACGGTGTGGTGCGCGTCCACCTGCAGATCGCCCTTGCAGGAGAGGTTGATATCCATGCCCGAATGCACGGTCAGCAGTTCGAGCATGTGGTCAAAAAATCCTACCCCCGTTGTGACGTTTGGCGTACCGTTGCCGTCCAGTTTGAGCGAGAGCGCGATGTCCGTCTCTCTGGTCTTGCGTTCGATTTGTGCAGTTCTGATTGGTGCAGTTCTCATACCTTTTCCTCCAGCCGAATGGCGACGGCGTTCGCATGCGCGTCGAGCTGTTCGCTCCTCGCGAGCCGCACAATGTCCTCTCCGTCCGCAAAGAGCGCTTCCCTGGTGTAGGAGATGACGCTCATCTTGCGGGTGAACGTGTCCTCATTGAGTACCTGGAAGAACTTCGCGCTGCCAGAAGTGGGCAGAATGTGATCGGGCCCTGCGAAGTAGTCCCCGACGGGCTCGGGCGTGTAGTGTCCCAAAAACACGGCGCCCGCATGCGTGATCGAGGGCAGCAGCGCTTCGGGGTGCTCGGTGCAGATCTCGAGGTGCTCGGGCGCGACGGTATTTGCAAGCGCGCACGCCTCCTTGAGACTGTCGACAACGACGATGCCGCCGCTCGTATCGATGGACTTGCGCACGACCTCCTTTCTCGGAAGGCGCTCTAGCTGCAATTCCACCTCTTCCGCGACCGCCTCGGCAAGCGCCATGCTCGGCGTGACGAGGATGGCGCGGGCGAGCACATCGTGCTCCGCCTGCGACAAAACGTCCGCCGCGACATAGCGCACATTGGCGCTCTCGTCCGCGATGATGAGGATCTCGCTGGGGCCCGCGAGCATATCGATGCCAACTTCGCCGTACACTTCCTTCTTGGCGAGCGTGACGTAGATATTGCCGGGACCCGCGATGACGTCCACCTTTTTCACCGACTGCGTGCCGTAGGCGAGCGCGGCGATCGCCTGCGCGCCGCCCATCTTGTACACTTCGCTGACGCCGCACTCCTTTGCCGCGACGAGGGTCAGCGGCGCGACGACGCCGTTTTTGGCGGGCGTGGCGAGCACGATGCGCTCCACCCCCGCCGCCTTTGCGGGCAGGACGCCCATCAAGACGGAGGAGGAGAGCGGCGCGGTGCCGCCGGGCGCATAGATGCCCGCGGCGCTCACGGGGCGAACGACATAGCCCGTTGTCCTGCCGTCGTGCGTCTCGACGCTGTCCTTGCGCCCTGCGCGGCTGTGATAGGCATAGATATTTTTGATCGCCTTCTTCAGGCTCGCCAAAAGTTCGGGGGAGACCGCCTCGTACGCCGCCGCAAATTCTTCTTCCGAGACGCGGAAATTCTCCTGCGTGAGAGGCGTCCCGTCAAATTTCTGCTCATAGTCGAACACCGCCGCGTCTCCGCGCGCGCGCACGTCCGATAAGATCTCCTTGACCGCGGCAAGTTCCTTCTCGCGCGCGGCAAAGGCGCGCTCCAAGAGCTGCGAACAGGAAGTTTTGTCGTATATCCTCATAGGACCTCCTTCAGGCGCGCGATGAGGGGAAGAATAAGCGCTGCCTTGGTTTTCAGACTGACTTTGTTGACGACCAGCCGCGCCGTGATGCCCGAAAATACCTCTTCCAGCACGACCAGTCCGTTTGCCTTTAAGGTCGAGCCCGTCTGCACGACGTCAAAGATGACGTCCGCAAGCCCCGTGACGGGCGCAAGCTCAATGGAACCGTGCAGCGGGATGATCTCGATCTCCTCGCGGTCGGCAAACACGCGGCGCGCGGTATTGACGTACTTGGTCGCAACGCGCAGATGGGGATTGGTGAGCACGTCCCGCCGCTCGGGATAGCCCGCGATGCACAGGCGGCATTCCCCCATTTTGAGATCGAGCATCTCATACAGATCGCGCCCCTCTTCAATGAGGGTATCCTTTCCGACGATGCCAAGGTCTGCGACGCCCGACTCCACATAGATGGGAACGTCGGCGGGCTTGACGAGGAAAAAGCGATATTCCCCGTCCGCACTCTCGAGGACGAGTTTGCGCGTATCTTCTGAGAGGACGGCGGTATCCACGCCCGCCGCCGCAAGCAGCTGCCCCGCCTTCTCGGCGAGCCGTCCCTTGGACAGAGCAAACGTGATCATAGCTGACGTACCCCCGTTTTTGTGACCAGATATTTTTGTTTTGCGGCGATCCTGTCAAGCGCCGTCTCGCCGTACGCGGCGGCGAGCGTGACCCGCTTGCCCTCGGCGATCATGCTTTTCGCGAGCGCATCCGCCTGCCCTTCCGCGCCCTCCTCGCATGCAACTGCGGCGTCGGGCACTTCGCTTCCCGGGAGCCTGCCCTGCCGCTCGAGCGCGACAAGCACGCGCTTTAATCCGATCGCAAAGCCGACGGCGGGAATGTGCTTTCCGAAGTCGTCGGCAAGGCCGTCGTACCTGCCGCCGCTGAGGACGGGCGCGCCCACTTCCTGCACCAGCCCCGAAAAGACGATGCCCGAATAGTAGGAAAGGCTCTTGCCCGTCCCCAGATCGAAGCAGACGTCCTGCTCGTAGCCCATGTCGGTGAGGATGCGATGCACTTTTTTCAGATACGCGATCGCCTCGCGCGCCTGTGCATTCCCGGTGAGCGTTTCGGCACGGCCGAACACTTCCGCGCCGCCGAACAGCGTCGGGAGCGCGCGCACGGCAGAGAGCGCCTCTTCGTTGGCGCCCGCCGCACGCAGGACACGCTCGGCATTCAGCCCGTCCTTGGCATTGATATAGGCGCGCACCTCCTCCGCCCGGGCGTCGCTTAAGCCGCAGCCCGTCAAAATGCCCTTCATGTAGCCGACGTGCCCCACTTCGACAATGCAGTTTTCCAGCCCGACTTCCCGCATGCAGTCCACGGCAAAGGCGATGGTCTGCGCATCCGAAAAGGCGCCCTCCTCGCCGAAGCGCTCTACGCCCGCCTGGATGATCTCGCGGCTCTTGACGCCGCCCGTGTTCTGCGCGTCCCACTTATTGAGGAAGTAGGAAAGGCGCACGTTCGGATCGGGCAGTTTGGTCGCAGCAATGCGGGAGATGGAGAGCGTCGCGTCGGGACGCAGCACGAGGAGCTTGCCGTCCTGGTCGGTGAACTTAAACATGCGCTCCTGGGGCAGCGCGTTGGTGATCTTGGAATAGGTATCGTAATAATCGACGGCGGCGGAGATCACAGGCTCGTAGCCGCGCGCCTCAAAGGCGCGCGAAAGGCGCTCGCGCACCTCGCCGAGAATGCGGCATTCGCGCGGCAAAATATCCTGTACGCCCGTCGGCAGCTTGCGGAAAGTCATGTTTTGCCTCATTTTACGGTTGTTTCCTCTTAATTATATCATCATCGCACGAGGAAAGTCAACATATCCAAGCCAAAAGTTCGCAAGTGACTTTTTTGTGTTGATTTCTTTTTCAAATGACGAAAATCGAAAAAACAAAAGAGGACGCATCTCTGCGTCCTTACTTCAGTTCCTCCTTGAATTTTCCCATGATCTTGCTCTCGATGCGCGAGATCTGCACCTGCGATACGCCGATGCGCCGCGCGACTTCGCTCTGCGTCAGATCGCGAAAGTACCGCAAAAACACGATCTTCTTTTCCCGCTCGGGGAGTTTTTCGATCGCCTGCTTCAAGAGCATATGTTCGATCATCTCGTCCTGATCGTCATCGGAGGGCAGCCGTTCGGCGAGCGTCGTCCCCTTTTCGTCCTTGTAGTCCCCCTGCTCATAGATGGAGACGGGCATGCGGGAGGAGCCGAGCGTGAACACGACCTCGCCCTCGTCCATATGAAAGACCTCGGCAAGCTCTTTGACGGTGGGCTGTTCGCCGCGCTCCGCGCTGCATTGCTCGATATAGGCGTTCATGTCGCGCGCTGCCTTCTTCATGAGGCGGGAGACCTTGACGCTGCCGTCGTCGCGCAAAAAGCGCTTGATCTCCCCAGCGATCATCGGGACGGCGTAGGTAGAAAAGCGCACGCCGAAGCTCTCGTCAAAGCCTGCGATCGCCTTTAAGAACCCCATGCAGGCGAGCTGATACAGATCGTCATACTCCACGCCCTTGCCCAAGTATCTTCGCAGGATGCTCTTTAAGAGGGATGTATTGTGTACGAGCAGCGCCTCCTTTGCCTCGTTGTCCCCCTCCTTGGCGCGGCGGATGAGCGCGAGCGTCGTACTTTCATCGAGCATCTTCCGTCGCCCTTGCGCCGAATTGCTTGCTCATGCGCACCGTCGTCCCCCTGCCCGCCTCAGAGACAACGGAGAACGTGGTCATGAACGTCTGCATGATGGTAAACCCCATACCCGAACGCTCCTCGTCCGGCAACGTCGTGTAAAAGGGCGTGAGCGCCTGCTCCACGTCCTCGATCCCCCGTCCGTCGTCGGAAATTTCGATATGTAGGGTATCCCCGTCCGTGCGGCACATGAGCGTGATCCAGCCTTCGCACGCGCGGTAGCCGTGTACGATGCTATTGGTGACCGCCTCCGAAACGGCGGTCTTGACATCGGAAAGCTCGTCCAGCGTGGGATTGAGGGGCAGCGCAAACGCCGCAACGACGTTGCGGGCAAAGTTCTCGTTCTCCGAGCGCGACAAAAATTTTAAGTGCATTTCGTTCATAAAAACCCCTCTAAATCTTCGGCATGAGCGAATAGATGCCGCTCAATGTGAGTATTTTGTCTGCATCGGGGTTGGGATTTTCCAGATACATTCCCATGCCGTACTTCTGCAATTTTTTGTAGCGGCCGATGAGAAAGCCGATGCCCGTCGAGTCCATGAAGCGAACGCCTGCGAGGTTAAACACCGCCCGCGAACACCATGCGCTGTCATCGATCAGATCGTCTGCCTCCTCCCGCGCACGGGACACCGTATATTCATCCAGCTCGCCCGTGAGGTAAATATAGAGACTGTCTCCCCTGCGCGCAGACTGCGTCTTCATGCGTAGACCTCCGTAAGTTGCGATTGCAATTATTATAACGGCGGGCTGCACGCCTGATTTGTCGGCTTTTGAAAAATGCGGGCGAAAAATGTCGGACGCCGCCCGTAAAAAATTTTTTGACCGTGAAAAAAAGTTGTAAAAAATGCGGAAAAAATACTTGACTTTTCCCTTGGTTTGTAATATGATAGTCAAGCATTGCGGTTGCGGCATCCCCAAGCGGGCCTTTAGCTCAGTGGTCAGAGCTGTCGGCTCATAACCGATTGGTCCGCGGTTCGAATCCGTGAAGGCCCACCATTCACCGGTCACGGACGAACGCCCGCAATCCGAGGCGGCATTGCCGCTACATGGCCCAATAGCTCAGTTGGTTAGAGCGCCAGCCTGTCACGCTGGAGGTCGACGGTTCGAGCCCGTTTTGGGTCGCCACACTTCTTCTGAGCCTCATGGGAATGAGGCTCAAGCCTTGAAAAAGGCAACCTGCCTTGGTAGCTCAGATGGTAGAGCAACGGACTGAAAATCCGTCTGTCGGTGGTTCGATTCCGCCCCAAGGCACCACCTTGCCGGTGTAGCTCAATCGGCAGAGCAGCTGATTTGTAATCAGCCGGTTGCTGGTTCAATTCCGGTCACCGGCTCCACCGACAATTCTTACAATTTTTATAGATGGGAAGATTCCAGAGCGGCCAAATGGATCAGACTGTAAATCTGACGTCTTCGACTTCGGTGGTTCAAATCCACCTCTTCCCACCACAGTGGAATAATACGAACACCGAAAAGGCGTTCGTATTATTCTTTTCTATTGATTATTTCGGATTGATCCTGCCAAGAAGTAAATAGCCCTGCCGATCATGGCACAGGTTGACAGATAGCTGTCAGCCTGTTTTTATTTGCCTCCGGATTTGCTTTTTCGGTCGGCTATGGTAGCATAGTTCCTCGCGGACGTCAACGGTCACAAAATCGTTGCTGAAAACACCTATAAAAGACTTTTAGAGCCGAGAAAGGCTTTTGCATACGCGCTATGTGCCGCGCTCTTCGAGCATGCTCTTGACCTTCATCAGGCGCGTCAGGCTTGCGCGCTCATTCTCTTCAAGCTTCTGGGAAATATAGCGGATGGTCTCCTCCAGATCGGGGATCATGACGTACTCCAGGGCATTGACGCGGCGCTTGCTTCGTTCAATCTCCTCCGCAAGCATCGCCGTCGCCTTCTCTTTCTCTGCAAGAAGCAGTAAGCGCGAAACCAGCTTTCCCGCCGCCGCGACAGCATAGTCCGCCTCGCTCGTCACTTCCGCAAAGGAATAGGGCAATTCTTCACCTTGCGTCTCCTCGAGGTGCAGCTTCGGGATCTCCAGATTGAGCACGTTCGCCGTCGTGCACTCCAGTGTCAGGGAGACGGCGGGCATAGAGAAGACGAGCTCGATCTCCTTTTTGGACATGCTCCCGCGGGCGAGCGAAAACTGCCGCAGCACCTGCACGACTTCTGCTTCCACTTCGCCTTGCAGCCGTTCGGTCTCCCGCAGCAGGACGGAAAACCGCCGCACCATCTCGTCCGTCTTATCCTTGAGTAGTTTGTGTCCCCTCTGCGCCGTCTTGAGCCTTGCCTTCAGCCGCTTCAGCTCCATGCGCGTGGGGTTTACGTTGATCCGCGCCAATGTCGTCCCTCTTACTTTTCGTAGTACTTGTCGAGATATTCTTCCTTGATGCGCTTGAGCTCCGCCCTGGGCAGGATATGCAGCAGTTCCCAGCCCAGATCGAGCGTCTCTTCAATGCTCCTGTTGACGGTAAATCCCTGCGAGACATACCGCTTTTCAAACTCCTCTGCAAATGACGCGTACAGCTTATCCATCTCCGAGAGCGCCGCCTCGCCGAGGATGGCGGAGAGCTCCTTTGCCTCCTTGCCGCGCGCGTACGCCGAAAAGAGCTGATTCATCGTGTCCGCGTGATCTTCGCGCGTCTTGCCAGCGCCGATGCCCTTGTCCTTCAGACGGGAGAGCGAGGGCAGCACGTCGACGGGCGGCGTGACCCCCTTTTTGTACAACTCGCGCGAGAGGATGATCTGCCCCTCGGTGATATATCCGGTAAGATCTGGTATGGGGTGCGTCTTATCGTCCTCCGGCATGGTGAGAATGGGGATCTGCGTGATCGAGCCCTTCTTGCCGCGGACCCTGCCAGCGCGCTCGTACATAGCGGCGAGGTCGGTATACAGATACCCGGGGTAGCCGCGCCGACCGGGCACCTCCTTGCGCGCGGCGGAGACTTCGCGCAGCGCTTCGCAGTAGTTGGTGATGTCCGTGATGATGACGAGGACGTGCATGCCCAGGTCATAGGCAAGATATTCCGCCGCCGTGAGCGCCATTTTGGGCGTTGCGATGCGCTCGATGGCGGGGTCGTTGGCGAGGTTGGTAAACAGCACGGTACGCGTGATGGCGCCCGTCTCCTGGAAGTCGCGGATGAAGTAGTCCGCCTCCTCATAGGTGATGCCGACCGCCGCAAAGACGACGGCAAACTTCTCGTCACTCCCCAGAACGCGCGCCTGCCGCGCGATCTGGGCCGCAAGTTCGGCGTGCGGAAGCCCGCTCATGCTGAACACGGGCAGCTTTTGTCCGCGCACGAGGGTATTCAGCCCGTCGATCGCGGAGATGCCCGTCTGGATGAACTCGTTGGGATAGTCGCGCGCGGCGGGGTTGATCGGCTCGCCGTTGACGTCCATGCGCTTTTCGGCAAGAATGGGCGCGCCGCCGTCACGGGGGTTGCCCATGCCGTCGAATACTCTGCCGAGCATGTCCTCGGAGACGGCAAGCTCCATGCTGCGCCCCAAGAACCTTGCGCGGCTCGTGGCGATCTGCAGCCCGTGCGAGTTCTCAAACAACTGGACGAGCGCTCTGTCGCCGTCCACTTCCAGCACTCTGCCGCGCCGCGTTCCGCCGCCCGACTGCACAATCTCCACCAGTTCGTTATACTTGACGCCCTCAACGCCCTCGACGAGCATCAGGGGGCCGACGACCTCTTTGATGGTCTTATACTCTTTCAACACGCGCGTCCCCTCCCGCAAGCTCGCGCATCTCCCGCTTGAGCTGCTCCATGATGCCGTCGAAGGCGGCAAGATCACTTTCTGCAATGTACTTCGCTCTGCCGATCTTCTCGCGCACGGGAAGATTGACGAGTTTTTCGTATGCCGCGCCCGCCGCAAGCGCCTCTGCGCCGAGGCGGTGATACTCGCGGATGAGGCGGAGCATCCTGACCTGCTTTGCGATGGAGGTATAGGTGTCCGTCTCGTGGAAGGCGTTCTGATGCAGGAAGTCCTCGCGGATGGACTTTGCCGTCTCCAGCGTCAGCCTGTCCTGATAGGACAGGGAATCCGCACCCACGAGGCGCACGATCTCATCCAGCTCCGCCTCCTCCTGCAGGATGCGGATGGCAAAGGCACGCAGTTCGTTGAAATCGGGGGATGCGTTGCGCGTGTACCACGCCGCGAGCCTGTCCGCGTACAGCGAATAGCTCACGAGCCAGTCGATCGCGGGGAAGTGGCGGCGATAGGCGAGCGAGGAGGAGAGTCCCCAGAACACCTTGACGATGCGCAGTGTCGCCTGTGCGACGGGCTCGGAGAGATCGCCGCCCGCGGGCGAGACCGCGCCAATCGCCGTGATCGAGCCGACGCGCTCGTCGCTGCCCAATGTTTTGACGATGCCCGCGCGCTCATAGAACTCCGCAAGACGGCTGGACAGGTACGCGGGGTACCCCTCCTCGCCCGGCATCTCCTCGAGACGGCCGCTCATCTCGCGCAGCGCCTCCGCCCAACGGGAGGTGGAGTCCGCCATGATAGCGACGTTGAGCCCCATGTCGCGGAAGTACTCCGCGATCGTGATGCCCGTATAGATGGACGCCTCGCGCGCCGCGACGGGCATATCCGACGTGTTTGCGATGAGCACCGTGCGCTTCATGAGCGCCTCGCCCGTCTTGGGATCCTTGAGGGCGGGGAACTCGTTGAGCACGTCCGTCATCTCGTTGCCGCGCTCGCCGCAGCCGATATA